>Ga0208937_1000053_pt1 | contig 114672 bp, 106 predicted proteins | sample June2015DPH_11_5_FD_184705 | JGI IMG/M metagenome (GOLD analysis project Ga0208937, IMG submission 184705) | Peatland microbial communities from SPRUCE experiment site at the Marcell Experimental Forest, Minnesota, USA - June2015DPH_11_40... | ecosystem: Environmental > Terrestrial > Soil >... | reverse complement strand
GGACTCGGAACCAAGCACAAGTCCACGACCTACAAGGAGATGCGAACTAGACGGACCGTTCCAAGCCACCCAGCCAAGACTGACCACAACATATTGTGGCTTGCTGAAACAACCGGATAAGCATGAGCCGCGTAGTAGGTGGGATTTGCGCGGAAAACGGGCAATGGCGGGACCCAATCAATAGCCTTGCCGTCGCTTATTTCTATAAGCCCCTGCATGGCGGAATAGGCAGTATCAGAGCTTGGATCATCGAGCATGCGCAGCAAGTCATCCGCACTCTGCGGGGAGTGAATAGCGCGCACGGCTTGCAGAACCTCTCCGCGTATTATTGGATCTTGGTGGCGCAACAACCGGGATAGTACTTGGAAAGTGGAGGGATCGCGAATTTGCGAGATCTCCGTAGCGAGCCGGTACTGCATTTCAAATAGTGCATCGCGCGGCAAAAGGAGTTCGTGAGGCGCTTGTGGCTGAGCCAGAAGCCATTGAGCCACGGCAGGCAAAACAGAGTAGTCGCGGAGTCGCAACAGTGCCTCATATACATAAGTCCGTACCAGGGGGTCGCGGGAATCCAAAAGTGCGTTGAGTTCGGCCGCGGATCGCAGGTGCCTCATGTTGCCCAGCATGCGGATGCTGTCTAATACGCGTTCGGGGTCAGCGTCCTGGAGACCGGTCTTCAAATCCACTTCCAGTTGGTGCATAGGGTCCTTGTCTGCATCCGGAGCGATTCCCAATCGGCGCGAGATTGGCAAATCACCGAACCAATTGTCCGCAAGAATATACTTACCGTCTCGAGGCTTAAGGAAAAACAAGCGGTAGTCACCCTTCCGAAGCACTACGTAAGGACCAGCCGTGTGAGGCAGAATTCCGTCGAATAAAACTGGCACTATTTCGCCGGTCTCCGGCTCGCCTTTAAAGCATCTGTCGACATGGACAGTAGCGAGGGCTGTCAGATGTGGTGGGCTAGGGTCGGCTGAAATCTTCACATCTTCGGCTTCCGTGACCTCACCCTTGCAAACAAGCGTGGACTCCGCCATCAATTTGGGAATGTTCTCTGTCCCACGCATGGGGCCCGGGTAGGCAAGCACGGATGAGCAAATGAAAGCTGCCATCGGCGCGCAGAGGAGCGGTCCTACTCGCATGACCGTATTGTAGTTCATCATAGTACTGAAGTTCTATCTCACGATGGATAGTGGCAGAAGTACCGGGCCGCCTTTGGGCTTTCGAATACGATTTTAATTCTTGGGTTCGTGAAGATCTGGCCAATACGTTCGACACAGGACTGGTGGACTGGAGGAGATGCGGCGAATTTCACCGGAGGCGGTTTTTGTAGAGGGCCATGCCGACGGCGGCGTCCATGCCGATTTTTTGGAGGGCGGTGATTTGGCGGGCGGTGGAGATTCCGCCGGCGGCGACGATGGGCAATTGCGTGGAGCGGCGCAACTGGCGGAACCAGGCGAGATTCACGCCGCGCATGGTGCCTTCGCGGTCCACATCGGTGCAGAGAAAACCGGCGCAATAGGGTTCGAGGGCGGACATGACTTCGGCGGGAGCGAGCGAGAGAGATTTTCGCCAGCCGTGGATTACGATGCGTCCTTTGGCGGTGTCCAGGGCGATGAGGACGTGTTTTTTGCCGATGCGGTTGTCGAGGCGTTTCAGGAAGGGGAGATTTGGGCGCTGCCTGCGAAAGGCGGCGCTGCCGACGATGATTTGCTCGACGCCCAGGGCGATTAGCGATTCAGCGCGGCGCACGGTGCGAATTCCGCCGCCTACGCGCAGCTTGATTTTGAATTTGCGGCGGGCTTCGCGGCAGAGTTGCTGCACCAGGCGGTTACTTTGGCCTCTGCGCATGGCGGCATCGAGATCAATGACGTGAAGCCAGGCGTAGTGGCCGAAGCGGTCGAGCAGGCCGAGGACATCGGCGACGGCGAGTTCGCGCTTGCGGCCGTGCACGAGTTGCACGGCCTGGCCATCCTGCAGGTCAATGCAGGGGATCAGCATGGAAGGCGCACCTCGACGCCGTTTTCCTTCAGATAGGATTTCAGCGCGCGGATGGATTGCACCTGATCGTGAAAGATCGAAGCGGCCAGAGCAGCATCGGCGCAGCCTTCCGTGAAAACCTCCAGAAAATGCTGAGGAATCTTGGCGCCACCGGAAGCGATCACGGGGACGCTGACGGCGCGGCTGATGGCGGCGGTCAAGGCAATGTCAAAGCCGGACTGCGTGCCGTCGCGGTCCATCGAGGTGAGAAGGATTTCGCCCGCACCAAGCTCCACGCCGCGAAGCGCCCATTCTTCGGCGTCGAGCCCCGTGGCTGTCCGGCCGCCGCGGACGCGCATTTGCCAGCGCTTGCCTTCGCGACGCGCGTCAATGGCCAGGACAACGGCTTGCGCGCCAAATTCGCAAGAGAGTTCGCCGATCAATTCTGGACGCTGGACCGCGGCAGTGTTCACGGTGATTTTGTCCGCGCCGGCACGCACGACGGAGCGCGCATCCTCGAGCGAACGGATACCGCCGCCCGCGGTAAGAGGGATGGCGAGCTGCTCGGCGACGCGGCGAATGGTTTCCAGAAACGTGGGGTGGTTGTCGCGGGAGGCGGCGATATCCAGGACGACCAGTTCGTCGGCGCCCTCGGCGTTATAGCGCGCGGCGAGCTCCACGGGATCGCCAGCATCGCGCAGGCCTTCAAAGTGCACGCCCTTTACGACGCGAACGCCGTCGGTATCGAGGCAGGGAACGATGCGGTGCGCCAGGCTCATGCGGGCAACCTCAGGAAGTTTTCCAGGAGCTTTGCGCCGGGTGCGCCGCTTTTCTCGGGGTGGAATTGCACGCCGAAGATGTTGCGCTGCTCGATGACGGCGATGAATGCGCGGCCGTGTTCGCAGATGGCGGTGCTCTCGGGGCCGGAGGCGGGCGCGGCGTAGGAGTGCGCGAAATAGAAATAGGCTTCGGACGAAATGCCGTCGAGAAGGCGGCTGCTGTTCGTGCGCTGCAATTGGTTCCAACCCATGTGGGGGAGCTTCACGCCGCGAGGCAGATGGGTCACACGGCCGGGCAACAGAGCGAGACCGGCGAGCGATGGAGCTTCGTCGCTGGCTTCATAGAGAGCCTGCAAGCCCAGGCAGATGCCGAGGAAGTTTACGCCGCGCGCGATGGCTTCGCGCAACGGCTGGCGCAATCCATGGGCATCCAGAGCGGCGATAAGAGCGCCACAATGGCCCACGCCAGGCAGGATGAGGCGCTCGGCCTCGGCGATGGCTTCCGGCCGGTTGGAGGTGAATACGTGCGCACCCAGGCGGCGCAACGCGCGTTCGACCGAGGTGACATTGCCGGCGCCGTAATCGAGCAGGGTGACGTTCACAGTAATTCCTTTGTGCTGGGCAAAACGTTGCGCAGGCGCTTGTCACGCGAAACGGCGAAACGCAGCGCGCGGGCGAAGGCCTTGAACAGCGCTTCGACCTGGTGGTGCGAAGAACGGCCGTAGAGAACGCGCAGGTGCACATTGGCGCGGGCGGCTTGCGCGAAGCCTTGGAAAAAGTCTTCGACCAATTCGGTTTGAAAATCGCCGACGCGTTTTGCGGAGAATTTTGCCTTGACGACGCAGAAGCCGCGGCCGCCAAAATCAATGGCGGCGGCCGCGAGGGTTTCGTCCATGGGCATAAGGAAATAGCCGGCGCGGAGAATGCCTTTTTTGTTGCCGAGCGCCGCGTTGACAGCTTCGCCGAGGGCAATGCCAACATCTTCGACGGTGTGGTGCTGGTCCACGTGCAGGTCGCCCTTGGCGGTGAGGCGGAGATCGAGGCCGCCGTGACGCGCGACCAGGTCGAGCATGTGATCGAAGAAGGGAATGCCCGTGGCAATGCTGGCCTTGCCGCGCCCGTCGAGATTCAAACGCAACGCGATTTGCGTTTCCTTGGTGTTGCGCCGGATCAATGAAGTTCTGGGCATAAGTTTTCCTAGGAGTTGCGCGCGAACAGGCGGAGGAGTTTCTTGAGTTCAGCTTCCATGCCAATGGTGATGCGAGCAAAGCCGGGCCCGAGGTCATGGCTGCGTTCGCGGACGAGAATGCCGTGGCGCTCAAGTTTCTGGAAGAAGGCGGGGCCCGTCTTGCCAAAATCGGCGATGAGGAAATTGGCGGCACTGGGATAGACGCGCACATTGCGTTTCTGGAGTTCACTCGCAAACCATGCGCGCAGCCGCTTGACGTCCCGGATATACCGCGCGATGGATGTGCCTTCTTCCACCGCGGCAACGCTGGCGACGAGCGCGGCGGTGTTGACGGGGTAGGGAGGCAAGGCGCGGCGGACCAACGCCAACGAGTCACGACGTCCAAGGACGGCGCCGAGGCGCAGACCCGCCAGGCCTTCGGCTTTGGAAAAAGTTCGCGCCACGAAGAGGTGCGGATATTTCCGGATCCAGGGAACGACGGAGAGGCCGGAAAATTCCGCATAGGCTTCGTCCATGACCACGACGGTGTGAGTTGCGGCGCGCAGCAGTTTGCGGATTACATCTTTGCCGACCAGCGTCGCGGTGGGATTGTTGGGGTTGGCAAGGAAGAACACGCGTGGTTTTTTGCGAAGTGCAGCGAGGGCGGCGGCGAGGGGAAACTCCATGTTGGGGCCGTAGTGGAGTGAGTCCACGCGCGCGCCGGCAATTTCGGCGTAGTAGCGGTACATCGGGAAGGTCGGCTCGCAGATGAGGATGTGGCTGCGCGGTTCGACGAAGGTATCGAAGAAGACGCGCAAGGCATCGTCGCCGCCGTTGGTGAGGACGAGTTCATCCGGGTGCACACGGAAATAGCGAGCGATTTTGCGCGTGGACGCCGCGTATTCCGGATAGGTGGCGATTTCTTTCGCGCTGAGTTTGCGGAGCGCACGCAAGGCCGCCGGGCCGCAGCCGCGCGTATTCTCATTGAAGTCGAGGCGAATCTTGCCCGCGCGGCCCTCGGCGGGCGCTTCATAGGTGCGGCGCTCGAGAATCGCCCGGCGAACGGGGAGGTGGACTTTCACCGGCGCACCTCGACCGCGTTGGCGTGCGCGTAAAGTCCTTCGGCACCGGCCAGGGTTTGCACGTCGGCGGCGAGGCCGCGGTAACCACGGGGCGCGATCGTTTGCACGCTGATGCACTTCACAAAATCGCCGGCGCCAAGGCCTCCGCGACGCCTGGCCCAGCCGCCCGTCGGCAAAACATGGTTGCTGCCGCTGGCATAATCGCCGAAGGGTTGCGCGCTGAGCGGCCCGAGAAATACCGTTCCGGCAGAGCAAATCTTGCCCAACACTTTGTGGCCGTCGGACGGCAAGCTGAGGTGCTCCGGCGCAAAGCGATTCACAAAAGAGCAGGCGGCGTTCCAGGAGCGGGCCAAAAGGATGGCGCCGGTCTTGTGGATGGAAATCCGCGCGGGATTATCGGGGAGCAATTCATCCAATTGCTTCATGACCTCGAGCTGAACTTTTCGAGCGAAGCTCGGCGATGAAGTTACCAGATAGCTGCCGGCATCGGGGGCATGCTCGGCTTGGGCGAGCAGATCGGCGGCGATCCAGCGGGGATTTCCGTGATTGGCGAGCACGATCGCCTCCGTTGGCCCCGCGGGCAAATCGATAGCGCAGGTGGCGCTGACGATTTGCTTCGCAGCAGTGACGTAGCGATTGCCCGGCCCGAAGATTTTTTCGACGGCCGCGATGCGCTTGGTGCCATAGGCGAGCGCGGCAATCGCCTGGGCGCCGCCGACGCATGCGAGTTGCGTGACGCCCAACAGATCGGCCGCGGCGATCAGCTCGTCGTTCGGGCGCGGACAAACCGCGACGATGCGCCGGACGCCAGCCACTTGCGCGGGCACCACGGTCATGACCAGCGTGGAGACGAGAGCGAAGCGTCCGCCGGGAATATAGCATCCGATGGATTCCAGGGGGCGGACGATTTGGGCGACGGTTACGCCCGGCTCGATTTGGAGCGACCATGCGCGGGGCATCTGTTTTTCCGCCACGCGGCGAACGTTGTCCGCGGCGTGAGAGATAGCCCGAAGGAATTCGCGGCTGACACGGTTTTTCGCCGCGGCCGTCTCCGCGGGAGTGATCCAGAGGTCCGAGCGTCTGGACTGGGCGGGATCGAATTTGCGATTCCACATTCGCAGCGCGGCATCGCCCCGGAGGCGGACATCGGCCACGATTTTTGCCGCAGTTTGCAGCGCGGCGCGGTCGTCGCCTTCACGCAGGCGCATGAGTTTTGCTTCGGTTTGCGCGGTGAGTTTCAGGATTCTCATCAGAGCACGATCTTGTTCAAGGGATATTCCACAATGCCCTGGGCCTTGGCGGCTTTCAGCTTCGGCAAGATCTGCCGGACGACCGCTTCTTCGATGATGGTGTTCACGGCGACCCATTCGGGATCGCTGAGCGCGGAAATGGTGGGATTTTTCAGCGCCGGGAGCACGGCTAGGACGGCGGCCAGATCCTGCTGCTTCACATTGAGCATCAAGCCGACGCGTGTGGCGGCGGCAATCGCGCCTTGCAGCATGAGCACGAGGTTTTCGGCCTTCTGGCGTTTCGCGGGATCTTCGGCAGCTTTGCGGTTCATGATGAAGACCGTGGAGGATTCCAGGACGGTGTCGAGGATGCGCAGCCGGTTCGCGCGCAGCGAAGCTCCCGTTTCCGTGACTTCCACAATCGCGTCGGCAAGCTGAGGGACCTTCACTTCGGTGGCGCCCCAGGAAAATTCCACGCGTGCCTTGACGCCGTGGCCGGCCAGATATTTTTCGGTGATACGCACGACTTCGGTGGCGATGGTTTTTCCCTCCAGGTCGCGCGGGGAGCGAATGGCCGAGTCTTCTGGAACGGCCAGCACCCACTTGACGCGGGCCAGCCGCTGCTTGGCATAGACAAGTTCCGCGAGTTCCACGACATCCGCATTTGTTTCCACGACCCAATCGTGGCCGGTGATTCCGGCTTCCAGAGCGCCCGATTCGACGTAGCGCGCCATCTCCTGCGCGCGCACCAGCAGGCAATCTATTTCGGCGTCGTCAATCGCGGGCACATAGCTCCGGGAACTCAGGGTGACCTTCCAGCCGGCGCGGGCCAGGAGATCGACCGTGGCCTCCTGCAAGCTGCCCTTGGGAATACCCAATTTCAAGACGCTCATTGCGCCCCCTTTCTGCCGTAAACATCTTCGACCGCGAATGCGCGCTCCGCGACGGTGCGGGTTGTGCCGTCTGGCACCAACTCGCGAAAGAAGCAGCTCCGGTAGCCCTCGTGGCAAACGCCGGGCCCCACGGCATCCACACGGATGAGGAGCGCGTCGGCGTCGCAATCGAAGAGGAGTTGGCGGACGCGAAGGACGTGGCCGCTGGTTTCGCCTTTTTTCCAGAGGCGCTGGCGGGTGCGGCTGTAGAAGTGGACTTCGCCGGTGCGCTGGGTGCATTCGAGCGCTTCGGGATTCAAGAAGCCAAGCATCAGCACTTCGCGCGTGGCGTGGTCCTGAATGACCGCGGGGATCAACCCGTCCAATTTTGCAAAGGCAAGTTCCACCAGAGCCTCCCAAAAACAAAAAACCCGCCGGGGCGATTCGCGCCAGCGGGCTGATAAGAGCTTATGGTTACGAAAGCGCTATACAGACCTCAACGGGCGCGGCAGGAAGCCGTGGTGATGATGGTGTCGATGCGCCCGCAGAATCATTGCAAAAAGAAAATACACGATCGGGGAGGGCTGAGCCAAACCAAAAATCACGGCAGATGCATCTGAAATTTCGATGCTAGGTGCGAGAGACGGCACCTGGCGGAGTACTAGTGCTGTAATTGACCGTCATGATGAGATGCAGGGCCACGCCAAACCTGGCGTTGGGCAGGGGTTCAACGCGGACGACCTCGGCCACATATTCGCAGTTCATGGGGTCATGGGCGGAGCTAAAGGGGAAAGTGACGAAGACGCGCATGCCCTTGTAATAGCTGGAACGGCGGGTGTGAAAGTAAATGCCTTCCTTGGAGGCGTTGATGCTGACAGGCATGTCTTCGAAGTGCTCGTCGCGTGGCTCGGAGGGACGCACGCGGAGGGGCTTGGCGATTTTGGCTCGCCGGCTGCGGCGCTTATCCGGATACTGCTTTTCAGACAATTCGGCCATGATATCGTCCTGCGGGCGGGGCCATTTCTATGATTAGGGGAGTAGCGCGAAACGTCAAGGCATTGCGCTGAATCTGATACTGGCAGGACAATAGCGGTCCAGTTTAGGGGGCAAAAGAAATGGGCGAAAAGTTGCGCAAATCGGACGCGGAGTGGAAGAAATCACTTACGCAGAACCAGTACTATGTGACCCGTCAGAAAGGGACGGAACCCCCGTTTACCGGCGAGTACGAGGCAACCGAAACGGTCGGCACCTATAAGTGCGTGTGTTGCGGCCAGCCGCTGTTTCGGTCAGAGACCAAATTCCACTCCGGATGCGGCTGGCCGAGCTTCTTCGCGCCCGCCAATGGGGAGGTGCTGGAGGAAGAAACTGATAGTTCCCACGGGATGACACGCACCGAGGTGCGGTGCAGCCATTGCGACGCGCATCTGGGGCACGTGTTTGAGGATGGGCCGAGGCCCACGGGATTGCGCTACTGCATCAACTCCGTAGCATTGAAGCTGGAAAAAGAGTAGCGGGAGCCCTGCTTGAGCTTACGTTCTCCGTTTCCGCTGCCGGGACTCGCCTTAGCAATCAAGCAGCGCAGTTACGCGGCGGGGCAGGAGCAGGCGGCCATTTCGGCGACCGGATCAGACTGACGTTCCCAAGCTGCCAGCAAGAGGACTTTTTGGCCGCTGGGGTAGCGGAAAATGTAGTAGACGCTGGAATCGCCATCAACCTCAAAAAAACCGGGGCGGCGCAAATCCGGGCGGCCGGTTATCCCGGCGCCAAGCAACAGACGGAGTTCCGCCAACTGTTCCGGAGCGTGTGTCCGGAGGTCTTCGACAATGGGCGGTAGTTTTTGAATGTTTTTCATCGGTTTATCCTTCATCCGCTGTAGCAGCATACTGTGAGCCTCATCCATTAAGACGTAAAATCTGGCGAAATGTTTCATGACAGCAACGCTGCGAGCTATTGGGCCGCTGAGGCGCCAGAGTTACGCGCTTCACTCCTATTAGATACAAGGGTTTAGGGTTCGGGTAGGGAACAGGAACCTGGCGCTTGCTGGTGGTACCGACGGCAGCGGCCATATTGGCAGCCGTGTTGGCTGGCCAGCCTGCGGCAAAGCAAGAGAGGCGAGGCTAGCAAGGTCCACTTTCCCATGTTGCAGGTGGGATTCGGCTCGCACTTCTGTCCGCAGCGGGTCAATTGCGGGTTTCGGTTTCGACTGTCCTCTTCGGTCAACTCATGAAGAAAGGGTAACTAGCTTGTATACTACTTGCGCGGACGGAGTTTTCTTGCGATAGTGATGCTTAAGAGTTTTCTAACTTCGAGGATTTTCACGTGGCTAAAAAAGCATCAAAACTACCCAGAAAGTCCGTGCGCGACGAAAAATCAGAGTTTGGCAAGGATCGCCGGCGCCGGCATCACCATTATTTGGTAACCGTCAACTACGCGGATGGCGATAATTTTGGCCGCGTTTATACCGACAAGGACAAGGCCACGCGATTCGCCGAACGCCAGCGGCGCTCGCCCGTGGTCAAATCCGCGCGCGTCAGCCAAGTATCCTGAGGCGGCTCGGCAACTGCAGCAGATGCATTGCTTCGACTTGGTTTTTGGTGTGCTTGCGTGCTATAAAATAAGAGGTCGAGCGGCCTTAGTATAATGGTAGTACGGAACCTTGCCAAGGTTCAGGCGTGAGTTCGATTCTCATAGGCCGCTCCATTCCTTCCAGAAATTTCCTCAGCCTTCCGAAAAATCCCGCTGAACATTTTTGCGAATTCCCGCTATGATGCCCGCAATTGGATCCTGCACTCGATGACTGTCTGCCGCATCGCTGTCGGGAGCACCCGGCGGCCAAAACTGAATGCCGTCCGGGAAGCTGCCGCACTCTTCAAAGAAATGATCGCCCCGAAGATGGCCCTGGAGATCCAAGGCTATGAAGTGGAGAGTGGGGTCGGGCATACCCCCGCTTCGCGGGAGGAGTTGATGCGCGGGGCACGGCAAAGGGCGGAAGCCCTCGTGGAGCGACTGAGGGCCAGTGGTGAGTCCGCGGACTATTGTGTGGGCCTCGAGGGCGGGCTGGATGTAGCCGTGGAGAATGGCCGGCGATGTGTTCTGCTGGAGAGTTGGGCGTACGTGACCGATGGACGGCGAGGGCATTTTGGATGCTCGGGAAGCATTGAACTACCCGAGGCGCTGGCCGAGGACGTGCTCTCGAACGGCAGGGAGCTATCCGAGGCGATCGACCGTTTCGCGGGAGCGGTGGGGATTCGCGACGCGCAAGGGGCCTGGGGCGTACTGTCGGGAGACCTGATCTCCCGGCAAGAAGCGTTTCGAGTGGCAGTGGTGGCGGCGTTCGCGCCATTCTACAATCAGAAGATGTACGGGAAGGCGTCCGCGGCCGGATTATAAAGCCGCGGAACGCGTGGCCCTGGGCCGGCGAGTGAGGAGAAACGACGTGGACATTGTGAAAGGCAACATGGGCTGGATCGAAGTCGTGGTGGGACCGATGTTCTCTGGAAAGAGCGAAGAGCTGATCCGGCGATTGCGGCGCGCGGAGATCGCGCGGCAGCGCGTGCAGATTTTCAAGCCGGCGATCGACTCGCGCTATACCGCGAACGAAATCGTCTCCCATTCCGGACTGGGTATACCGTCCGACAATGTGAGCAAAGCCTCGGAGATCCTGGAGAAACTGCAGCCGCGCACGGAAGTTGTGGGCATTGATGAGGCGCAGTTCCTGGGCGATGAGGTAGTAGAGGTGTGCACGAAGCTGGCGAACCTTGGGAAGCGCGTGATCGTGGCGGGGTTGGATACGGACTATCGCGGCCGCCCCTTTGAACCCATGCCGCGGCTGCTGGCGGTGGCGGAGGAGATCACCAAGCTGCTGGCCATTTGCGTGCGCTGCGGGAATCCGGCGGTGCACACGCAGCGGCTGGTGGATAGCGAAGAATTGATCGTGGTGGGGGCCACTGAGATGTACGAAGCGCGCTGCCGCCGGTGTTTTGAGCCGAATCCGGCGCAGGCCCGAAAGGAAGCGGGCCCGGTGATTATGCCGCGCATCCGTGGCGCGGCAAATGGCGCGGCTTAAGATAAACTCGCCTCATACGTCATAGGCAATCCATCTCTGTTTTTCAGGACGCACATGCTCATCGAATCGAAGGCTCCAACACGCGTAGACCTGGCCGGGAGCACGCTGGACATCTGGCCGCTGTACCTGTTTCATCCCGGAGCGGTGACGCTGAACGCGGCGATTTCGCGTTACGCGCATTGCGTGATTAAGACGCACGCGGCGGGGGATGAAAGCATCAAGCTGGTATCGCTGGACACCAAGCGCGCGGAAAGCTTTGCGTCGTTTGCAAAGCTGGCGCGCGCGAAACGCTTCCGCTTGCCATTGCTAGCGGAGATCGTGAAGTTCTTTCGACCGGAAGGCGGATTCACCCTGACGACGAATTCGGAGGCGCCGGCCGGCGCGGGCATCGGCGGATCAAGCGCCATGGCGGTGTCCATTTGCGCGGCGCTGGACCGCTTCACGGGAGCGGGCCGCAGTAAGGTGGACTGGATCCACATCAGCCGCGACGCGGAAGCCATCGTCATCCACATCCCCACAGGCATGCAGGATCACTACCCGCCGGCGTTCGGTGGCGCGGCGGCCATTGAATTGATCCCCGGAGGCGAGCGCCGCATCGAGCTCAATGTGAATCTGGACGAACTCGAACGCCGCCTGGTGGTGTGTTACACCGGAAAGCCGCGGCAATCGGCCATCAACAATTGGGGCGTATTCAAGGCCCACATTGATAATAAGAAGTCGGTGGTGAATAATCTGGAGCGCATTTCGCAAATCGCGCAAGAGATGCGCGGGGCGCTGGAATCGGGCAACTGGAGAGAGACGGGGAGGCTGATGCATGACGAGTGGACCTTCCGCCGCAGGAACCTGCCCACGATTTCCACCAAGACCATCGACCGGATCATAGAGAACTCCCGGCGCAAAGGCGCGCTGGCGGGGAAGGTGTGCGGCGCGGGCGGCGGCGGGTGTATTGTGCTGTTGATTGAGCCGGACGCGCGGGAACGCGTGGAATACGCGGTGGAGGAGTCCGGCGGCGAGCTATTGCCGATGCAGATTGACCGGCAAGGGGTCACCGTGGTATCGCAGTAGTTTTGCAAATCTGCTGCTATTCAATCGGCTTTCTGCATCATAAAATAGGGAGAGAGCACCCTGGCGGGTGGCACGATCCCTGAAGCCATGCACTACCTTCTGGCCATTACGATTGCGCTGCTGTTATTCGCCGATGCGGACGTGCCCAAGGTGATGTCCCTGCGGAGCGAGCCGCATGCTGCCCCGGAGAGCTTTCCACCGGGCGAGAGCATTCCCCTATTGCCCCTGGTTATGAGCGGCGCTGGGCAGGAGCAGACGCAGAGCGCGCCCGCTTCCGGGAAGAAAAGCACCACGCTTCAGGAAACCTCGAAACTGGCCCTGATTCGCTACGTCTCCGGCGAATTTGCGAAAGCGCGCAAGCCGGTGCCGGGCGGCAAAGAGGGTTTTATCCTCTATACCGATAAGCCCGTCAACCAAGAGAATCTGGATCATGCCGTAGCCAGGCACGGCGCGGCGGTGAACACCGGAGACAACGCCCAAATCACCAATCTCGAGTTTCGCGAACACACCATCGTGGTGGACATCAATGGCGGGGGTCGCCCCAAGAAGCATTGGCGCGACCGCATTCAAATCGGCATGGGTGGCTCACCGGGGCCCGTGGGGCAGCCCGCCAGCACGACTCAGGAGCAGGGACCGCCGGGCATCCAGCCAGGGATGGGCGGCACGATCTATGTGCAATTCCCCAATGCGGTGCCGGATCTCACTCCCGACCAGTTGAAGCAAATTCTTGGACCGTTCCTGGATTTTTCCAGGGAACGCTCCGCCGCGGTGCATTGGATTGATACGCTTCCGCCGGAAATGAAGAAGGCCATCACGGAGCGCCATGCGATGCTGGGCATGGACCGCGAGGAAGTTGTGGCGGCCATCGGCAGGCCAGACCGCAAAGTGCGCGAGCGCGATGCCAATGGCAACGACACGGAAGATTGGATCTACGGGCATCCCCCGGACAAAACTGTTTTCGTGCGCTTTACGGGCGAACGCGTCACGGCCATCAAGCAGTACCCGCAATAAGACAGATCCGCCCTCCAACACAGGGGAAATAGGCAGGTTATTTATAGAGTACTAGTTTTGAAACTGGTATGAGGAGAATGGTGGGAAACAGCCGGGGGAAGAGAGCGGGCGCGGTAAAAAGAGAAGTCAAAAACCGCACCCTTTATGAACCAAACCCAAAGGGTGTGGCACCCAAAACTTCCCCTCCCGATAATCTATTGGCCACCTGCCGTGTGTGAAAATCACAACCTATAATTAACATTGCTCGGCTCCTTTTTCCGAGCCTTGGTCGTCTAACAGCTACCAAGTCTACTTGGGAATAGGAGCCGACGCAGTCATCCAATCAGCCCGAGTTTGCAGAGTATTCATACACAATATGGCTGTTCTTCTTTGCTTTTGGAAGTGTGCAATGTTGAACAGAAGCGGCATTGTGAATCGCACTACGATGACCCGGGTTCCGAGCTCATATCAGGGCATGAGCCCTAACGGGATGGACAGACGGAACTTTATTGGAGGATTGGCGAGGGTATCCCTGACTGTAAAAGGGAATACGCGTCGGCCATTCTATCCAGAGGAGGTTCGAGATGAACTGGGACGAAATCGAAGGCAAGTGGAAGCAATCGATGGGCAAAGTAAAAGAGAAGTGGGGAAAGCTGACTGACAACGACTTGACTGCGATAAATGGCAAAAAGGAGCAGCTTGTAGGCAAGATTCAGGAACGCTATGGAATTGCGAAGGACGCCGCGGAGAAGCAGGTCGATGAGTTTACGCGGTCCTACAGTTCAGGCGAGTCGGCAAAAGCAAAGGCTAAGTCCTCCTGAATGGACCCGCAACGTTTAGAACGAGGAATGCGATGGCAAGATACGGGAAGGCTGCTGGCAAAAGCGTGAAGAGCGCCATGCACCGAGAAAAGCGCGGGACACTTCGCTCGGGCAAGGGAGGTAAAGGAGGCAAAGTGACCAGCCGGAAACAAGCGATTGCCATAGGCCTGTCAGAGGCACGCAAAAAAGGTGCCAAGGTCCCGCAGAAAAAGTCTTAGCGCATTCGAAGAAGAGTGGCCGGTGGCCCAGAATCGTTTTGGAATTGGTTGACGTGGTGCATGCGGAGAGGATATCACTATGGCAATTCTCGCGGAAGTATAGAGAGACGGGGTGCCCCAGGTTTGGTTTTTTACCTGGGTCTTGGGGTTTCCGAATGCCCAGCGGATTGAAACGCCATTACGGCAAAGGTGATCTGCACTTTGTGACATTCAGTTGTTATCAACGCTTGCCGTTGTTGGGGACGAAGCGTGCGCGCAACGTGTTTGTGCATGAGTTGGAGAAAGTTCGTAATGAGATGGGATTTCAACTCATTGGTTATGTAGTGATGCCAGAGCACGTGCATCTTTTGATGAGTGAACCGCTGAAAGGAACGCCGTCGACGGTGCTACAGAAGTTGAAGTTGGCGGGTGGCGCTGAGAATGCGCAAGCCGAGAGGAGTTGACAACGCGGAGCAGTCCCAATTACCGCTTGAAGAGGAGGGAGTCCCGCCGAAGGCGTTCTGGCTGCCACGGTTTTACGATTTCAATGTCCACACAATTGGTAAGAAGAAAGAGAAGCTGAATTACATGCACGCGAATCCAGTGGTTCGAGGATTGGTGGAACATCCGAGAGACTGGCCGTGGAGCAGTTGGTCGTTCTACATGAAGGAGGAAGCGGGACTGGTTTCGATTGATCTCGGGGAGTGAAGAAACGGTGAATTAGAGCGACCCCAAGACCCAGGTAAAAAATCGAACCTGGGGCACCCGCAAACCCAAGACCCAGGTAAAAAATCGAACCTGGGGCACCCCACACACGACGACGAGGAGTGAAGAAACGGCGAATTGGAGCGACCCCGAGACCCAGGTTCAAACACCGAACCTGGGGCACCCGCAGAAGCGACGGCGGCAAGCAATGCGGTGCTGAGCCAACCCCGCTGGCCCGTCGGCGAGAGAATGGCGAGTGGCGGCAATAGAGGCGGCATAGGGTGGGGCGATGCGCTACAATGGTAGCTGGAAAAGGGCTTAGGCGTGGAGTGAGAGGCTGAGCAAAGAGGCCGAATCCGCGAATCGCGCTGCATTTTGGTACAGGACAATCCCGAGCAGAGAGCGGCTACAAGAATCAATCAAGCCAGGATGCCAGAGGCCGTGGCAGATTGTTTGTGACCCAGGACACTTCGGTTCGCGTTGACTTTTCCTTACACTCCTCCTAGCATTTTCTGTTCTACACACGGCGGCGTTCGCACTCGCTTGGTCGCCGCAATCTACCCCCCACCGGAGGAAGCATGCCTATTAAGGTTGGAATCAACGGCTTCGGCCGCATCGGTCGCAATATTGTGCGCACAGCGCTGGATGACAAGGACATTCAGTTCGTAGCCGTGAACGACATCACGGATGCCAAGACCCTCGCGCACCTCTTGAAGTACGACTCGGTCCTTGGAAACCTTCCGCACACCATCACCCACACGGACGACTCCATCAGCGTGGAAGGCAAGAGCTTCAAAGTGTTCAAGACCAAGGATCCCGCGGAAATCGATTGGGCCAGCGTCGGCGCGCAGATTGTGGTCGAGTCAACGGGTTTGTTCACCAAGGGTGCGGATGCCCGCAAGCACATCCGCGGCCCCGTGAAGAAGGTCATTATTACGGCGCCTGCCACGGACCCGGATGCCACGTTTGTGCTGGGAGTGAACGACAAGACTTATGACCCGGCGAAGCACCATGTGGTTTCGAACGCCTCTTGCACCACAAACTGCCTCGCCCCAGTCGCGAAGGTCCTGCAGGACACTTTCAAGATCATCTGCGGCACGATGACCACGATCCACTCTTATACGAACGACCAGCGCCTGCTGGATTTGCCGCACAAAGATTTGCGGCGCGCGCGCGCAGCGGCTTTGAGCATGATTCCCAGCACGACGGGAGCGGCGAAGGCGCTGAAGTTGGTCATTCCGGCATTGGACGGCAAGATTGACGGCTACTCCATGCGCGTGCCCACGCCGAATGTGAGCGTGGTGGACCTGACCGTATTTGTGGAGAAGCCGGCGACGAAGGAGAGCGTGAATGCGGCGCTGAAGGCGGCGGCAGAAGGCCCGATGAAAGGCATTCTTGCCTATACGGAAGAAGAGCTGGTCTCCATCGACTTCCGCGGCAATCCCAATTCGTCCATCGTGGACGCGGGCTACACCAAGGTTGTCGGCGATAAGTGCATCAAGGTGTTGGCCTGGTACGACAACGAGTGGGCCTACTCCTGCCGTGTGCGCGACCTGATCAAGCTGCTTGCTTCGAGGTTCTAAGAACTGCCCGTCATTCCGAGCGAAGCGAGGAATCTCTCTTGTGGAGCAGCAGGCGAAGAGGGATTCCTCGGGCAAATGCGGCCCTCGGAATGACGAATTTGAGAGTTGGTCCGAGCCCAAAACTGGTTCCTGATATCCGATCGCTGATTTCTGATATCCGTTCGTTGATTTCTGACAATTGCTTACAGAAAGTGAATTCACCATGAACAAACTGACGATTCAAGACCTCGATCTCCGCGGCAAGCGTGTGTTTATTCGCGTGGATTTCAACGTACCGCTAAAGGACGGCGTCGTCACCGACGATACCCGGATCCGGGAGACGCTGCCCACATTGCGCATGGCCATTCAAAAGGGCGGCCGGCTGGTGCTGGCGTCCCACCTGGGGCGCCCGAAAGGCGGGCCGGACCCGAAGTATTCTCTGAAGCCGGCGGCCAAAAAGCTGGAAGAACTTCTGGGCAAGCCCGTGGCCTTCGCAAGCGATTGCGTCGGCGCGGAAGCCGAAGCGAAGAGCAAGGCGCTGAAGGATGGCGATGTTCTGGTGCTGGAGAACGTGCGCTTCCATCCCGAGGAAGAGAAGAACGATGAGGCCTTCTCCAAACAACTGGCGGCGCTCTGCGACGGTGTATTCGTCTTGGATGCTTTCGGCTCGGCGCACCGGGCGCACGCTTCCGTCGTGGGCATCACGAAATTCGTAAAGCAGGCGGCGGCGGGGCTGCTGATGGAGAAGGAAATTGCCTACATCGGCAAGGCCGTCAGCAATCCGACGCGGCCGTTTACCGCGATTCTGGGCGGGGCCAAGGTCAGCGACAAAATCGAAGTGGTCGAGAACCTGATGAAGATTGCCGACGCCATGCTCATCGGCGGCGGCATGGCCTACACCTTCTTGAAGGCGAAGGGATTGCCCATCGGCAAGTCACTGGTGGAAGAGGACAAGATTGAGCTGGCGAAGAAGATCCTTGCCGACGCCAAGCAGAAAAACTTCAAGTTCCTGCTGCCCAGCGACAGCGTGATCGCGCCGGAATTCAAGGCCGACTCTCCGGCAACAATCGTGGATGTTTCCGCTATGCCCGCGGACCAGATGGGGCTGGACATCGGCCCAAAAACGATCGCGGCGTACAAGGCGGAAATCGCGAAGTCCGAGACCATCGTGTGGAACGGCCCAATGGGCGTGTTTGAAATGCCTGCGTTCGCCAAGGGCACCCTGGAAATCGCCAAGGCCGTGGCTGCTGCCACAACGGGCGGCGCAATCTCCATTATTGGCGGGGGCGATTCCGTGGCCGCCGTGCATCAGTCTGGAGTCGCAAAACAGATTTCACACATTTCAACCGGAGGCGGCGCCTCGCTGGAATTTCTCGGCGGGCGCAAGCTGCCCGGCGTGGAGGCATTGACCAACAAATGAGCACCGCAAAACGCCGCCGGGTAATCGCCGGCAACTGGAAGATGTACAAGAATCAGGAGGAGACGCGCGCGTTTTTTGCCGCGTTCCTTCCGCTGGTTGCGGGCGTGAAAGACTGCGACATCGTCGTCGCGCCGCCCTTTACGAATATTCCCGCCGCGGTGGAGGCCACCAAAGGCACCCAGATTGGCATCTCCGCGCAGGACGTGTACTGGGAGAAAGAAGGCGCCTACACCGGGCAGGTTTCCACGGGCATGCTTGTGGAAGCGGGGTGCCGCTACGCCATCATTGGCCACTCCGAGCGGCGCCAGTTCTTCGGCGAGACCAACGAAACCGTCTTCAAGAAGACCAAAGCCGCTCTAGCTGCTGGACTTACGCCCATCGTGTGCATCGGCGAAATGCTTGCCGACCGCGAGGCCGGCCGTACCGAGCAGGTCTGCCAGAGCCAGTTTCAGGGCAGCGTGGGCGCGTTGACCCCCGAGGAATTCTCCCGTATTCTGGTAGCTTACGAGCCGGTCTGGGCCATTGGCACCGGCCGCACGGCGACGCCGGAGATCGCTGGGGCGGTTCACAAGTTCGTGCGCCAGTGTGCAGCGGAGAAGTTCACTGCCAGCCATGCTTCCGCGTTGCGGATTCTGTACGGCGGGAGCGTCAAGCCTGACAACATTCAGGGGTTGATGGCGCAGGAGGAACTCGACGGCGCGCTTGTGGGTGGAGCGAGCCTGGACCCGAAGTCGTTTGCAAGCCTGGTGAAGGACTGGCCTCGGTAAGAACTGGGTTGAGGCCGCCTTGAGAGGCAGCGGGAAAATGCCGGAAAGATCTTCTTCAGGGGCTAAAGCCCATTGGGCATAAGGGCTTTACGCCGGGGCTGAAGCCCCGGCCTCCTAAAGAAGCGACGTTTAATGGATTGAGGTGCGCGGAATGCCAGCTTGGATGAAATGGGCAATTGCATTGCTGATCGGTTTTGGGATCATCGCCGCCGGGTTTCACTTCCCGTGGGGCGGTTATATCCTGAAACCGTTCTTTGTACTGAACTGCCTGGTGTTGATCATTGTCGTGCTGTTGCAAAGCGGCAAGGCGGCGGACCTGGCCGGAGCGTTCGGCGGGGCGGGCAGCCAGACGGCCTTTGGCCCGCGCGGGGCGGCGTCCGTGCTATCGCAGGCCACAACATGGTGCGCGATCATGTTCATGGTCTGCGCGATGACCATGGTGGTGCGCGTGGATCAGGGTGTGGGGCAGAGCCAGGGTGGCTCAATCCTGGAGAAGTACTCGAAGCCCGTGCCCAAGGCGGCGACGCCGGCTCCTGTGACACCGGCGCCAGCGAGGCAGCAGCCTGTGACACCGCAGTCTTCGGCGCCGCAACCATCGACTCCCGCGAAGCCGTAGTTTTTTTGGAGTGCGGCAGCCCGGTTCCCGCACTCCACAAAGTGATGCGGCCGCAACTTTCCTCCGTGCCTTGCCGCTTTTGACTGGCGCGGCTACAATAAAGTCTCATTCTCTGTGCGGTCGTGGCGGAACTGGCAGACGCACCAGCTTGAGGGGCTGGCGGTAGCAATACCGTGGTGGTTCGAATCCACTCGACCGCACCATCTCTTTTTCAAATCACAGTAATTCCGCAGAAGTCGTTGTCTTCCCAATAAAGCTCAATTCCGCTTGCAACGGGATTGCTTCCGCTGGTGATTCGCCGTTTTCTTAATGGCATTTTTCGTTACGCGTGGAATTTTGGCGAGGTACCGGACTTCGCAAGTAGTCACGCAAACGCGTACACGTTCAGCGGCAGCCCTCATCCGAGGGGAGGGCCACCGCGCGCGCGCCAGGGACTTCGACCAGTATCTCTCGGACGAAAAGCTGATCGAATACTTTTCCGCGAAGCATGTCCAAGAGTTCGCGGGAGCTAAGGCGGCTGCGCAGCTCCAGACGTTGGCCGATCAGAGGAAGGCCGCTTGTTCCAGTCACGGCGAGTGGCAGCCGGATGACGAACCGCGGATACCGTGTGCCCAGCCCGTCGATGGTCGCGCTCCGGTCTTCACGATACCCATGGATGTCGGCTTCTGGCAGGAGGAAGCGATAGCCTTCGTCAACAGCTCTGAAGTCACAGGGCACCCAGACCTGCTTGCCCCTGACGTACTGCTGAGCGTCAGCGCTGTAGCGGCCGAGAGGGCCATCCAGCGGACGGAGAAATGCTGCCAGGGACAGGCACACCAGCAGCGCTGCGCAGGGGACGGCGGGTCGCGTAAACTCGGGCACGAACAGTGCCAGGAGTAGGAGAGCTGCAGTGATTCCCAGAAGCAGCCAGTAGGCCACCGGATACACTCGTACACCTGCCAAGCTGAATTGCAGGCGCAGGGACAGATAGGCCATCGTGGCAATGGCGGTCCACGCGGCAAGCAGGCTCGCGACAAACGCTTTGCGGCTGATGCGGTCCCAGTTGAGGGCACACAAGACCGCCAGCGCCGGCATGGCCGGCAGCAGATACCGGCTCGACCGCACGCTGGGAATGCAGAAAACCAGAAACAGGGTGACGACCCAGAACCAAAGCAGTTTCTCCGCTCCCTCCAATCGGTGCCGCTGTTTGTAGGCGACCCAACACAGCGCCACCACCGGGAACGCCAGCAAGCCGGCATTGACCGGATAGCCCAGTGCCAGCGCCCAGACGCTCGATCCTCCCCAGAGGAGCTTCGTCAGGTAGCCTACGCCCCCCGAATCGAACTTCCCGAGATTCTCTCCGAAGGCGAATTCCCGCACGATCGCTATCGGGTTCGGATCCAGCAGAAACCACACGCTAAACACGGCGAGGGAGACCGTCGCCATGACGGCGATCTTCCCAGCATCTTTGGTCAGAAACGTCCCCATGCGGTACCCGCGATGATGCAAGTACCACCAGGACAGGGCTAGGATTACTGGAACGGCAAGCGCGAACGACTTGTAGAGGAAACCAACGCCGAGTCCCACGCCCAGCAAGAGGGGAACGCGGACGCGCGACTCGAATGCGGCTGGCCACCAGAAGAGCAGGGCAAAGAACGGCAGGAAGATCCAGAAGGTTTCCGGCGCGTCGGTCAGAAAGGGGCGCCCGTACCGGTAAGTGCTGTAGAAAGAGAGGAAGGTCAGACACGCCACGCCGCCAGTCTCCAACCCGCCCGACACCCTCCACCCCAGCAGGAACACCAGCACCGCCGTGAGCAGGGTATAGATGACGCTCGGATACCGCAGGGACCACAGGCGCCAGTCCCTCCCCCACTGCGTGGAGGCGATCCCTTGCCAGAACAGAAGCGGCGGCTTCGTGTTGCGCATCTCGTGCAACTGCGACTGGAGGGGCAGAAGATGACCGCTGTCCGCCGTGAGACGCGTAATGTGCGCGTAAATGTATTCGTCGCCGTTCCTGGGAATGTGCAGACTGTCCAGGCCGTAGAAATAGGTGGCCACGGCGAGCAGAAGGCAAAGTCCGTACCAGACCCGGAGGCGGCGGCATCCCCCAGATTTCTCTTGGCTGGCAGACACTGGGCTGCGGGCAGCAGGAGCCAAGGCACCCTCCGGATCCCGCGAGCGGGCGATCACCTGCACTGGACGGAAGGTCCAGACATCATTCACCAGAAAATTGACGCCGGCGGCCAACGTGATCGTAGCCACGTTCGCCAGCCGGTTCCGGCTAGCGCGCATCGTCGTCCCTTCCTGCGGCCGCCCCGGCTGCGGTCCGCTACACGAGCCCGTGCGAACCCGCCCATTTCAAGCATAGTGCTGCAAAGGTATCCAGAGAGCAAGGAACACTTCTTAGCTCTGGGGCTTGGCAAGCAAGAATAGAGTCAGTTCGCGCGTTCTGCCCGATAAAGGCGCGAAGACCGGACATCTCTGACAATTTTGGCTCTGTCAAATCCATTTTGAAAACACTTCTCCATCCACTCCCGAGAGTGGTCTTGTTCGTTTTCTTTGTCCTCTGCCTATCTGTCAATTGATCTGGCACAAAATCCAGGCTCCAGGCATGGTTCGCTTCCGTTGCCCGACGCCGGCGTTTCGGTGGCGTTACTACCGGGTCGCAGGGTTGGCCAGTGTGCTTGACGCTTGGCGGAGGGCGGGCTAGTTTCAAGATGAAGCACGTCAATCTTGTGATGGACTGAGCGATGAACACTAATTCCACGCCTCTGTTCCAAGGCGAACCGGACTATGGCGTCGCCGACATTCAAGCGAACCTGCGCAAGCTGGAGCGGCGCGACCTGTGGGTCTGGAGCAACGCGGCCATCATTATCCTCAGCCTGACCGCCGCGATCGTTTCTCTTACCGTGTCCCTTTACCTGAAGGGCGAGAAGGCGTTTCTCGGTCTGGATCTGAAACTCGCGCTGCGCGCCCTGGTGCTGCTCGTCTTGATATTCACGTGCCAAATGATCTACCAGCATCTTCGCATGCGCAAAATTCAGCGCGCCCTGGCCGAGCAGCAAATCCAAGCGGAGGTCTTCCGGCGGCTGGCGATGTTTGATCCTCTGACAGGCCTTTACAACCGGCGCTTCGCCGAGCAGCGGCTGCGCTCAGAGATTGCGCGGTCGGAACGCCGTGGATTGTCCCTGATCGTTGTGCTGGTGGACCTGAACGATTTCAAGCAAATCAACGATGAGCACGGCCACCTGGCGGGAGATCACGTGCTCAAGGAATTTGCCAAATACTTGAGCCGGTCCACGCGCGGTTCGGACCTGGCGGCGCGCTGGGGCGGGGACGAGTTCATTCTCCTGTTGCTGGATTGCGAAGTGAACCAGTTGTCGTTGATTCTTTCGCGGCTTGACGGCTTGCAGATCGAGTTCCAAGGGAAAGTCCTGCTCATTACCTTCTCCGTAGGCTGGAAAGCGTATGAGCCCGGCGATCAGTTCGACGAATTGATTGAAGAAGCGGACCGCCATCTATACGAGCACAAGGCGGCGGCAAAAACACCGCGGACGCCCGTGACCACGCCAGCGTAAAGCCCTTTCCCGCACATAAAACGATCCGCCGGAGCATGCTCCTGCCTCGCCTTGCCAGATGGTCTGCTATCATTTTGGCATGGCCCTGCAACTGTCGGAAGTTGAAGCGCGCGTGCTCGGCGCACTCGCCGAGAAAGAAATCACCACCCCGGAGTATTACCCGCTCTCGCTCAACGCGCTGCTGAACGCGTGCAATCAGAAATCGAATCGCGAGCCGGTGATGACGCTGGAGGAAGTAGCGGTGCGGCAGGCATTACGCTCGCTTTCCGATCAGGCGCTGGTGCGTTCCGCCAGCGGCGATTCGCGTGTGGCGAAGTTCGAGCACCGGCTGAATGAGCTATACAATTTTCACCGCCATGAGATCGCGGTGCTGTGCGTGCTGCTGCTGCGCGGGCCGCAGACGCCGGGGGAGTTGCGCACGCGATGCGAACGGCTCTACGCATTTGAGGATCTGGATGCCGTGCATGCCGCGCTGAATCTCCTGATGCGCCGCGAGCCGCCGATGGCGAAGGTGCTGCCCCGGCAGCCGGGCACAAAGGAATCGCGCTACATGCACCTGCTTTGCGGCGACGCCCTGCCCGCCAGTGCTCCCGCCACGTTGAGCGGGGCGGGAGCGGACCTGGCTGAAGTGGCGGGGCCGGTGGCGCGAAGTCTCTTATCGGTGGATGGAGAGCGAATCAAGGTGCTGGAAGAGGAAGTGATCGAACTGCGAAGGGAACTCGAGACCTGCGCCAGCAGTTCGCCAATTTCCAGAAGCAGTTTCAGTAGAGAGCCTCGGCCTCACGGTTTCCGGAAAACGCCGTGGACCACGGCGGCGCGGCCTCGGTGCATGCGGCCCTCATCTAAATCGATGTCCACCTCGAGCAATTCCAGCGCGTCGGCCGCCGCAAAATCCTCTCGCAGAATTTCTGCGGTGTAGAGCAGCTCCAGTTGTTTCGGTCCACCGGAGGAATGCTGGAGTTGCGCGGGAGTGAAGGCTTCGATGATCAGCACTCCGCTTGGTTTGAGGGCGGCTAACATCTTTCCATGAATTTGCGGGCGAAGGTCGGGTGGGAGATGCAGAAAGATGCAGGCAACAGCGTCAAACTCGCCAAGCGGCCAATTCCATGTGGCAAGGTCGGCCTCTTCGATGGACATTGCCAGTCCGGCCGCTTGCGCCGATTTGCGGGCGCGCTCTACGCCGATGGGAGAAAGATCAACGGTGGTGACCTGGAAGCCCTCCCTGGCGAGCCAAATGCCGTTGCGGCCATAGCCGTCGCCGGGAACAAGAACCCTGCCGCCGGGAGTTAGGCGGTGAGCTTGCGCGCGCAAATAAGCGTTAGGCTGTTCGCCGTAAACAGGCTCCGCCCGCCCGAAGCGCTCGTCCCACATCTTCTGCGGATTCGCCCACTTGTCGTTCGCCATAATCCCTCGCCCCTTTTCGTCATATTCTAGAGCGGGCGAGGCCGCGCCCTCGGCAAAAGAAGAGCTGGATCAATCACCGGTTATGCGCTCCATCGGGAGTTGGTGAGTCAATTCTTCTGAGAGAAGATGACATCTGCTGTCGCATCGATTTGGATGGGTTTGCCGACGAGTGTAGCTGGTTCATAGCGCCATTGAAGTACAGCTTCTTCCGCAGCTTTTCTGAGCAAGGGGTCCTCCGAAAGACCCTCGCCAGAAATCGCATGGGCGTTGTAAACAATTCCGTCTTCACCTATGACAAAATGAACACGCACCGTCCCACTGATGCCCCTTGAGGCTGCTTCCGGTGGATAGACAGGGGCAACTTTCCTGATAAGTTTCTGTACAACTATCTTGGCATGTTTGGTCTCTGAAGGCTTTAAGGTTACGATTGTACTTTCCCACCGAAAACCGCCATCGATGAACATGAAATAACCAATCGGGTCGCGCTCGTAGTCACTGGGAGCATTTGATAGCTTCCAGTTTGCGAAATAAATATCAAGCGGTTGGCGGATTGAACCCAGCCAGCCCCATTCCAACCCATGCCCGGGTTCTGGATTGTCGTTCACTTTGCGAGTGAGGACCTCCCCTTCCTCCTTTGCCAGGCGCATAAACAGTTCCTGCATCCATTGTTCTCTTGGAGCAAGGACCTTCGCGTCACACAAACCCATCCAGCTATCTGCTTTGTCGGACTCGTACATTTTGTGGAGCCATGCATCGCAATCAGGAATCTCCATGTCTTTCACAAAGGCAGCCACCTTTTCTCTGTCACCGCTTTTGGCCGCCGCCAATGTATCTTGAAGAAGTCGCTGCAAGCCGTCGGTCGTGTCAGAATACCTGGTAGCAGCTGTCGTAGGCGTCGCAGAGGAAGCCGAGTTGGCCTGCGGCATAACCACTGAAGGGATGCACGGTGAAACGGCTAACAGAGCAAGGATAGTTCTCAACAGATTATTGATTTGCATAACCTTCATTTATCCAAAGTTGTAGTAAAGCGCAAGAGGCAGAGTGCTCGTGCAACCGAGATTGCAGAACGTCTCTGCCCCCAGGGCTGTGCCTGATCAAGCTATTTTACCGGAAACTTCCCCGCGGCTGGCATCCCGGCTTTCTTGCAATTTGCGGGGCAGGCGGTAAGATACGAAGCTGGTTGAGGGCACCGCAGCAAGCGAATTTGATTTGAGAATGGTCACTCACGACGACGGCGGCAACGCCTCTCCATCTTCCGGCTCGGGCGTGCTCTCCCGCTTGTTTTCCACTCACCACAAAACCATTGGCTTGCAATACCTGTGGCTGGCGCTGGCCAGCGTGCTGGTGGGCATGGTGCTTTCGGCATTATTGAGGTTGCACGCCACCTGGCCGGATCGCGCCATACCTTTTCTTGCATCCATGGAAAGCACCCCGGAGCGCTTTGCGGCCATGCGGCTGCTGCACGGCTCGCTGATGGTCTTTTTTGTGCTGACGGCGGCGCCGCAGTTGGGCTTCGGAAATTACCTTCTGCCCCTGCAGATTGGCGCGGAGGAGATGGCGTTTCCGTCGCTGAACCGGCTCTCGTTGTGGATGACGGTGGTCTCTTTGGCGGGAATGACCGGCTCATTTTTCTTGCCACTCGCAAACGGGATCAACCTGTGGCTTGCCAGCGCCGCTCTTTTTTCGTTGGCCGCGCTATTCAGCGCACTGAACTTTGCCACCACGACGATTGACATGCGCGCGAAGGGCATGACCTTGCCGCGCATGCCGGTGACCGTGTGGGCGTGGTTCGTCAACGCGATCTTGAGCATGCTGATTTTCAGCGTCTTGCTGGCGGGATGCTCCGCTGTTCTTTCGGACCGCCTGCTCGGATCGAATTTTTTCAGCACCGCCTCCTTCCTGGCAGCGCAGCCGCAGAATTTGGTGCGGCAAGGGAGCCTGCCCATCCTCTGGCAGCGGCTCTTCTGGTACTTTGCGCAAGCGGAAGTGTACGTGGCGATGCTGCCGTGCTTTGGCATTGTGACGCACCTGATCGCGACGTTTGCGCGCAAGCCCGTGTGGAAGGAGCGCCTGGTGGTGCTCGCCCTCTGCGGGGTGGGACTGGTGGGATTTTGCGTGTGGGGCTATCACATGTTTGCGACCGGGCTGAATCCCTACGCGCCTCTGGTTTTTTCGGTGCTGGCGGCTTCCCTGGGGATTCCCGCGGCGTTTCTGTTGGCCAGTTGGCTAGGGACGCTGTGGAACGGCCGCGTGCAGCTCAACACCGCGATGCTGTTCACGATCGGGTTTATCTCGCTGTTCATCGCCGGCGGATTTTCCGGAATGTTCCTGGCGCGGCATGACCTGGCGCGCGCCGCGGTCAGCGAGGAGTTTGTCATCGGCCACTTCCACCTGGTCATGGGCGTTGCCGCGACTTTCGCCATATTGGCGGCACTTTTTTTCTGGTTTCCGAAGCTTTTTGGCTGCCGGCTGAACGAGGGGTTGGGAAAATTGCACTTCTGGATGACGTTTGCCGGGGTGTACGCGATTTTCATGCCGTTGCACTGGGTGGGGTTACTGACGCAGTCGCACGTGCTGGGAGACGCGCAGCGAGCGGCGATCGCGTCGGCGGGGGCCTCGATTCGCACGTTTGTGACGCTGGCGACCGTTTGGACCGTTTCCGCGCAGACCCTCTTCGTCATCAATTTTCTTTACAGCCTGCTGCACCGCAAACGGGCGGAAGAAAATAACCCCTGGCGAGCCACAACGCTCGAATGGAGTATCGCTTCGCCGGCCCCGGAGGGGAATTTCGGGGATGTGCCGCCGGTGGTCTACCGCGGCGCGTATGAATTTCACGGAGATTCTGAGCTGGACTTTGCGCCGCAGCACCTCGCGCCCGAGTTGCCGGCTGTGAAGGCGCAATAACAGAAGGGAAGGAAGAGCATGCCGGGCACGACGACAGGGCAGGACATCAAACTGATCATCGAGAAGGGGAACGGCGGCGGAGGCGGCAACACGCCGCCCGCGGGAGGAGACGGCGGCGGAGATGACGGGAAGCGCGGCCGGGAAGGGCAGCCTTCGGCTTTAAAGTATTACACCGGAATCGCCATCGCCATTGTCTCCATCCTGATGTTTTTCATGGCGCTGGCCAGCGCGTTCCTGATTCGCAAGGGAACCGGTGGATGGGTGCCGGTGCGCATCCCGGGACTGCTCTGGGTGAACACCGCGATTTTGTTGACGAGCAGCGCAACGCTGGAAATGGCGCGCAAACACTTGGCAAATTCTGACCTAAGTGGTTTCAGAAGACTCTGGCGAGTAACCACAATTCTCGGCGTGCTGTTTCTGGTAGGGCAGTTGGTGGCGTGGCGAATCCTGGCCGGGCAGGGCATCTACCTGGCCACGAATCCCGCCAGCAGCTTCTTTTATATTTTCACGGGAGCGCACGCCTTGCACCTGCTTGGCGGCGTCTGCGCTTTGCTGTACGTGGCGCGGCGGAATTTCGATCAGGCGAAAGTGAGCCTTGGCGTGGCCGCGGAAGTGGTGTCTTACTACTGGCACTTCATGGACGCGCTCTGGCTTTTCCTGCTGGCGCTGCTGTATCTGGGGAAGTAGCGCGCCGCAAACGATTCAAAATCCAACAAGCAAACAAAATTTGGCTGGAAACCGGGCAACTGGAGGGCAGCAGTGCTGCGCCCCTACAAGAGTAGGCTCGCGTAGGAGGCTGCCTCCCGTCCGGTGACGGACAGAACATAAGATTGAGGGACACCTGCAACTGGCGCGCGCTGGTGGTGCCGTCCGGCCGGGTCAATGTGGAGAGAGACTGGCCAAACGTGGCGTCGCCAATCACGTTGTCCGGCTGGGAAAATTGCGCGTGGTTGAAGAGGTTGAAGGCATCCAGCCGGAATTGCAGCTTCAGTTTCTCGGTGAAGCTGGTGGTCTTCCAAGAAAAAACACAACAAGGAAGCGGAGGGAGGCCGCTGCATGGACTCCCTTTGCTTTTGGGAGAAGAATTCAGCGCAGGCGTGCCGGCGGATCAGCGGAGGGCGGAAGCTGCGGCGGAGCCGGGGCAGTGCTCGCGGAAAGCTTTGCCGGTGCGGGTTGCGCGATGCCGACGCCGGAATTCCAATCCAGGTGGTTCTTGCCACAAGCGGGGCAGTAGCCTTTGCCAGTATCTTCGTCGCGCAGGCTGGCCAATTCGTAACAGCCACAGACGCAGTCACAGTAGCCGGTTTCCGAAGCGGTTTTGATGGGGATCAGGGCCATGGGGTCTCTCCAGCAAGAGATTACATGAGGAACGCGCGGGAGAAAAGCGGCAGGCCATTCCGAGTGCCACGGCGGCCAGGGAAAAGTTGCCGCGAACGAGTCTCTATATGTTTCTCAGATGAGCAGACTTGAAAGGCGAAGCCACAGTCTCGCGGAGTTCCAGCCAGTGCTGCTCCGGAATGTTGTTGAACACTTCAACAATTTGGGGGTCAAACTGAGTTCCGGCACACCTGCGAATCTCTTCCATTGCGTGGGACATCGGCAGCGCCTTGCGATAAGGGCGGTCGCTGATCATGGCATCGAGCGCGTCGGCGATCGAAAAGATACGCGCCCCAAGCGGAATCTGCTCGCCACGAAGGCCCCGAGGATAACCTGTGCCGTCATAGAACTCCTGGTGGGCCAGGACGATTTCCGCGGCGTCCCGGAGAAACAGGATGTGCGTCAGCACGTCGTAGCCTTTTTGGCAGTGCGTGCGCATGATGGTTTTTTCATCATTGTCCAGCGGGCCAGGCTTGCTTAGGATGGAATCGGGAATGGCCATTTTGCCGATGTCGTGAAGAAAGGCGGCGCGCGCGAGCACCGGCAAGTAGGGAAGCGGCACGCCCACGGCCTTGGCAATCTCAATCGTGAAAGCGGTCACGCGCTGGCAATGGCCTTCGGTTTCCGCGTCTTTCAAGTCCAGCGCGCTTCCCAGAGCCTCCAGGGTATCGTCGTAGGATTGCTCGAGTTGCGTAAAGGCCATCTGGAGTTGCGCGGTCTGCTCATCCACCTTCTGTTGCAGGTTGAGCTGGTAATTGCGGTTTTCCAGGACCAGGCGCCGGTGCTGCAGCGCGCGGCCTACGCCCAGAAAAAGCTGGTCCTTTTCAAACGGTTTCAGAATGTAGTCGTAAGCGCCACGGCGGATCGCCTCCAGGGCCGTGGAGATATCGTGGATGGCCGTAACCATGATGACCGGGACTTCGGGGTCATGCTCGCGCATCCAACTGAGCAGCTTGATGCCGTCCATTTCCGGCATGATCATGTCGCTGAGAACGAGATCCGGCGTTTCCTTGCGCACCACTTCTTGCGCCGCCCTGCCGTTGCTTACCGCGGTGCAACGGTAGCCGCGAGATTCGAGCATGGTCGATACGACCTCTCGAATCGCCTCTTCGTCATCCACAACCAGGATGTTTTCGATGTCCACGATGGTCTTTCTCCCAAACAGCATTATACGGGACAGCACACCCTTATGTGAGGAGCCTTGCCCAGTAAGAAAATAGCGTGTTAGCGTCAAAGCAGACGTGGTGTCGTTGCTTTCGCTCGGAGAGCGCACGGCACCATTCTCCATTTCTATACGCGCAACACCTCAGGGGAGGGTCGGCCGTGGTGCCCAATCAAGGCCTCCAGGGAATTGCGTTCTTTGAAGCCACGGCATGCTTGACCCTGCTGGTGTTATTTGTTCACCTCCGCCGGGATAACCGCGCCACATTCTATCGGCTTTGGTTGGCGGGGTGGATCTGCCTGACCCTGTCTTCCTTCAGCGAACTCGCTTTGTTGTTCAGGCCCAACCCGCTCTTGCGCGTGGCCACTTCGGGCGCCGGCGTCGCAGCGCTAATGCTCTTCCTGACGGCCATCGTACAGTTCACGCTCGGCAACAATCGCCTGCAGTGGCCGGTATTGTGGTTATCGGTTCTATTCGCGCTGACGGCCTGCTATTACGAAAGCAAAGTCACGCGCTTCGGCGAAGTGCGCTGGGAAACCGCGATCCTGGAGAGCGCCATCTGCCTGGCAACGGGGTGGCTGCTATGGCGCGCCGCGAATACATCCGGAGGTCACGGAGCCAAGCTGCTGGCCGGTGCTTTCACGTTGCTGGGTTTGAACGGCCTCGACCGGCCCACGTGGACTCAGCAGGAGATGTACCTTCTCCGCTTTGCGTTCGACCATTTCCTGAACGCGAGCCTGGGCATTGGGATGATCGTGCTGCTTCTGGAGGCGGCGCGCGCGCGCTCCGAGGAAATCAGCAGGAAGATGCAGCAGTTCACCATGCTGACGGCCTCCAGCAGCCAGTCGGTCTCTCTTCAGGAATTGCTGCAAAAGGTTCTGTTGCAGATCACCACCAGCCTTAATACGAGTCACGGGATACTCCGATTGCTCGAGGGCAAGGGCGATGCCGCGGAATTCGTGGCCCGCGCCTCGGTGGGTTTCAGCGAAGGTTTCCTGAAGCAGCATGAACGCCTCGATCTGCACGGTCCCTGGATTCAGGAGGTCCTGCGGGAGAACTGCCATATCTCGCGCTTCGAGGAAGAGAAAGACATCAAGGCCCGCCGGAAGATGGCGGAAGCCGGGATTACCCGGCTGATTACCGTGCCGCTTCGCGGCAAGGAGGGCCCGGTCGGCTTGCTCAGCATCGGCGCGCTGCCCGGCAAACGTTTCCACGAGGATGAGCTCGCTTTCCTCGTCAACGTTGCGAATTTCCTCGGGACCACCGTCGAAAATGTGAATCTTTTCGAGCAGATCAAAACCGTCCAGCAGCAGTGGGCGTATACCTTCGATTCCATTGGCGACCCCATTGTTGTGCACGACCGGGCCGGCCGCATGGTGCGCGGGAATGCGCGCCTGGCGAATCTGCTGGGCAGGGAAAGCCAGGCCATGATCGGGCGTGCGGTCAGCGAGCTTTTCAACCCGCGGGCGAGCGCCTTCGAGATGTGCCCCTATTGCGAGGGCGTTTCCGGTGAGGCGGACTCTCCGGACCCTTGGCTGCAGGGATTTTTTCTTGCCTCTAACTCGACGTTTACGGATCCTTCCGGCCACAAACTGGGAACGATCCATGTCCTGAAAGACATCACCGAGCGCAAGAAGGCCGAGGAAAAGTACCGCATGCTGGTGGCCAGCGTCCAGGAGGGCGTATTCATTACCACCGTGCAGGGAAGATTCCTCGATTTCAACGACGCGCTGATGCGCATTACCGGCTATGACGATCGCGATGAGCTCATGCAGTTGGACATTGGGCAGACGCTCTACGTGAATCCGGCGGAGCGCGAGCGGCTCAAAAAGATTTTGCAGGAGCACGGCGCGGTCAAAGACTTTGAATTTGAAATCCGCCGCAAGGATGGAGAAGTCCGCACCGTGAGCGAATCCTCCACGGCCGTGCGCGATGTCAAAGGCAACGTGACCGCCCATCAGGGCTTTGTCCTTGATATTACGGAACGCCGCCGCGCCGAACAGGAAATCCGCCGGCGCAACCGCGAACTGGTCGTCCTGAACTCCATTGCGGAAACGCTGGTGGCTTCCCTTGACCTGAACGATTCCATTCACCGCACACTGCGGCAGCTTCTGGAGTTGTTCACCTTGGACGCCGCGTCGCTCTTCCTCTTTGAACGCGACGGCACCACCCTCCGCCGGGTCGCCTCCGCCGGTCATCGCTCCGAGTTCGTCCGCAGTTTTCCGGTTGTGACCGTTCCCCCGGAGCTCATTCAACAAATTCGTGCCGTGCACGCGCCGTTTCTTTCCGCCCAGGGATTGCCGCTGCCCCCGGCCGCGCGGGAATTGCAGAAGAAGGAGGGGATCGAATCCGCCTACATCGTCACACTGTGGTCCAAGGAGAAAATCATTGGCGGACTAACGGTGGCCTGCCGGAGGGTCCGCGATTTCACGCCAGCCGATATCAGCCTGCTGATCGCCGTGGGCAGCCAGGTTGCCAGCGCTGTCGAGCGCAGCGTCCTATATGAGGAAACCCGCCAGGCTTACGAGAATCTTCGGCGCACCCAGGAACAACTGTTGCACAGTGAAAAGCTGGCCGCCGTCGGGCAGTTGATTTCCGGCGTGGCGCACGAGTTGAACAACCCCCTCACCGCCATCCTGGGGTACAGCCAGTTGCTGACTTCCAGCGGGCAGGTGGGGCCGCTGGCATTGGGCTACACAGAGAAGCTATACAAACAGGCGCAGCGTACCCACCGCATCGTGCAAAACCTGCTGAGCTTCGCGCGGCAGCACAAACCGGAACGCGTGCCCGTGCGCGTGAATGCCATTCTCGAAGACACCCTCGCGCTACGGGACTATGACCTGCGCATGAGCCAGATCCGCGTGCATCTCGACCTCGCATCCGATCTCCCCGAGGCTCCCGCCGATCCACACCAGTTGCAACAGGTCTTTCTTAACCTCATCAATAACGCCGTGGACGCGATCCTGGAAAAAGGCGCAGAGGGTGACCTGTGGGTGAGGACAGGAGTGGAAGGCCGGCAACTCTTCATCGAATTCACGGATAGCGGGCCCGGCGTAAAAGACTCTTCACGCGTTTTCGACCCCTTCTACACCACCAAGCCTGTCGGGAAGGGCACCGGACTGGGACTCAGCATCTGCTATGGCATCATCACCGAACATGGCGGAACAGTCCGTGTGAAGAATAGGCCGCCACGCGGCGCCTCTTTCCGCGTCGAACTGCCGCTGCACCGCATGGGCGCCAAACGCCCGGTTGCGGAGACGGATAAGCCCGCCACCGCCCGGAGCGGGCGGATTCTTGTAGTTGATGGCAATGAGTCCGTGCTCGAGAGCGTGGCCGGCGTATTGCGCTCCAGTGAATATCTGGTGGAAACCGCGAAATCGTTAGCCGATGCCAGAAAGCTGTTCGCCAGCGATGGATTTGACCTGGTCATTGCCGACTGGCAATTGGCAGCCCAGGAGAATGGACGGAACGCGTTGGATGCTCCTGACAGGGGAATGCCAGGCCTGGGGCTGCGGATTCTCTGGATAAGTTCAGTTGCTCCGGACAAAGAGGGGAAGCCAGCGTCCGCAGCGCCCGGTGCCGGCATCCTGCAGAAACCCTTTCAGGCGGCGGACTTGCTTGCGGCAGTGGACGCAGAACTACCGCGTCCCGTCGTCACGCCCCTTCAGAATTGAAGAGAATTCCAGACTCCAGGCGGCTCGCTCCCCGATCTGGGAAGTGGCCCCCTCCAGACGCAGCGTCATGCCACTGGCCATCTCCGAGAGAAGCCCAAACCCGCGCCAGGGTTCCAGCCCAAGACGCAGCTTCCAGCGCAAGTAGCGGCAGCCCAAGGCAAAGCGGAGATTCAGCTTGAAACGCTCGGCTTCGTCCAGTGCGATCAACTCCGGCGACATTGCTGCTACCACGCGGGACGCTTCCAAGAGCTTCTCGTACTCCTCCTGCAGGCAATCCAGATAGAGCAGGGCAATGCGCCCGCGTTCGGAGCGAATCTTTCTGCGCAGCGGGGCGAATCCGCGATCGCTCAGAAACGCGGTGTCTTCGGGCTGCAGCGCCTGCAGGATTTGGGGGAGGCGGGAGTAGTGGTGCTCTTCGGACAATGCCGTCAAAACGTCATTGATCGAAACCAGCTTGCGTTTTGGCGGCCGGATAGCCCAAACGAGAGCGCCAAGCAACAGAATTGCCAACAAGATAAAGAGAATGATCGTGAAGTTCATTGGCGCTGGCCCCCCGCATTAAGAAGTTGACTAAGGTGTTCGTTCAGCAGGCGAAGGCGGACGTTGAGTTCGGAAGAAAGCTTTCCGTGCAGCTCCTTGGGCATGACGACAGGATCCCGGGCCGGGGCCGTTTCGGAATAAGCGCGAGCGGCCCCTATCCAGAGGAACAGACTGGCCAGAAACGTCAAAACAAAGAGAAAACCCCAGAAAATCAGATAGCTGGTGACCCACTTCTCGAGGAGGGTGTCATTGATGACAGCGAAACACGAATACAGGCAGAAACCCATGCACAGCGAACGATCCAGGTTGTCCATCGGCAGCCCGTAATAGCGGGCAAAGAGCAACAGCGTCACAATCACGGCCGCGACAGCAAGTCCCACTCCGCGGTCCACGTTCAACGGCAAACTATACCAGTAGTCTTTCGATAGCAGTGCTGCGTAAACCAAGACACCCCCGGCGGCCACTAGCAAAACGCGCCGGGCCAGTGCCCAGATCCCGGAGAATGGGGAGAGAATCCGCCGCGCCACCTCCACCACAGCCGCAAATCGCGCAGTTTCCACCACAAGTTGACTGAGCCAGAAGATGAGCCAAGCCCTGTAGCTCTGGGAGCCCCACACACCGTACGCCGCCGCCATGAGGACGTTCTGCAGGATGACAATCAGAATGTACACCGAAAAAACAGGGAGCGAACGGAAGAGCTTTCGCCGCAGCAGGTAAACAAAAAGAACCAGTTCCGTTATCGTGGTAAGGGCCAACTCCAGATTGCGCAGGTTGAGCGTCTCGGACATTATAGCAAGGCAAGCATAACATAACTCGAAAGTAAATAGGAAAGCATTACCAGACTGTTATGCTAGCCATCCCGATATTAGAAAGCATTTAGACAGTTCGACTGCCAATTGCATTAGACGAGATGGGGTTGAATCACGTGGGGGATCCAGGGTGGCGGTGGGGGCACGCCCTCCGCGACGAGATGGGGTTGAATCACGTGGGGGATCCAGGGTGGCGGCGGGGGCACGCCCTCCGCCTGGATAGTTCCGTTGTTCCAAGCGGGCAGCGTGGAAGAATTGTTGACCGGTACTGCGATGGACAGTAGGATTAGGCTTACTGAAAGTGTAGCGACAAGAACTAGTAGACTCTTTTTCACGGGGCACTCTCCTTGTGGAGAAGGGTGCCAGCTCTCAGAGTCGCCTCGTCTGCGCTTGAAAAAAAGTTCTGTCGACGGAACACCGCGTCAAACAGGAATTTCCTGATGCTCGATCGGCTTCAAATTCACCGCCAGATCCTCTACGACCTGTCGGTACACTCTTTGGAATCCATGGGGGGCATGTACGAGCGGTTGGCCTACGTCGCCAATCTCCGCGATCCATCAACCGGAGTTTATTTCCATGAGCGATTGTGTGCGGTCTTCGGGGAGGAAAGTGTCAGTCAGGCTCTCGCGGATTGCCACGAGGAGCTCTTTGAGCGCTTGTTGGAATCGCCTTTAGAGCTGCAGGAAGAAGACTTGCTCGGCTATCTGGACACTCTTCGCGGCGGAAGGAAAGAGCATCTCCGGGAATGTTGTGAGAAGGCTAAGACTTGGATTCCTCCCCAGGCTCCCGATTACCTCAAGAAACTCTTCTGTTCGAATCTGAATGCATTGTGCGAATTGCTGCAGGAGATGAAGCCCAGGGCTGGTTCAGGTACGTAACCAGGCCCACCACAAGTCCCACTACTTCAGCCTCTTCCGGCGTGCGCCACGACTCGGGCATGCAACGCGAAAGGGTGTGAGGTTGCATGATCAAGCGGGCCTTCTCCTGTTGGAACCATCCGCAGCGATATCCCCCCCGCAACTCAACGAAATAGAGCGGCCGGTCATATTCGCTGGACCAGTCATTCACCGCGATCTTGTGCACGGAGGTATCCACCAACACGAGGCTTCCGGGCCGTAAAATCGGCACCATGCGGCGGTCGGAGAGTCCGATATATCCGTAGCGATAAGGTCCATCCGCGTACGGCTCCAATCGCGGAAATGGCCCAACCGCGGGAGGCAGCCGATTCAGCAGCCCTGTGGCCAGCGTGTTGAAGTTGTCATCGCGGCTAATGGCCGTCGGCGAAGGCGGCAGCGAGTTGCTAAGGTGCGTCCGTGGCGGAGGAAACGCAGCCCCATCGTGAAACGCTTGTTGCAGGGGTGCCTCGTACCAGCAGGTGATCTCCAGCGGGTCAAGGTGATAAATGACTGCTAGGGAATACAGCTTGTGCAAGCTGGGTACAACATTACGATTTTCAATGTCCGCCAGCCGGCTGATGTGCAGGATGAAATCCGGCCGGCCACGCTTTGCGGCGATTTCAAAGCTTGCCGATTCCACATCCCGGTAGGTTAGGCCCAGTCTTTCACGAGTTTGGCGCATCCTTAGCCCAGGTGGAAACATTCGTACCTCTTCTGGAGTTCAAATCGAACTCCCACAAATTGCCATTATAGCAACTTATCAAGTTGTTACGAATACGGAACGCAAGATGAGCTGTGGAAAACTTTGCGAGTGTTTCATCCGGGGCGGCCACGTTCCCATTCGGATACCTGTCCAAACCCCGAGTCTTGTTTCAGAGCGATTCCCGTGAAAACCTGTCCCAGAATGGGAGAGAAGCCCTCTAAGCCTGTCCGTTTGTATGGCTTTGTGTAGCCCCTCGCGCATTTTGTCAGGGATATCATGAGCCAGCCGGCCATCACCGTGGATCCTCCCACGTTCCTGAGCGATCTGGTCGACGCCCTGCAACGCCTGCTCTCCGGGAACATCGCCCGCCGCTACATCGAGCCCTCCTGATTGAACACACTGCCGCGGTCAAATTCGAGAGTGCCCGGGAATCTGTTATCCTGCAAAAATATGGCTTCGTGCAAACGTCTCCCTAACCGAACTGCCGGGGTCCTGTTCCTGGCGGCGCTCTTTCTGTTGAGTCTCCACCCGGCTCTTGCGCAGCAGGCGGCGACAACTCCATCCCCGGCGCCTTCCACAAAGAACAACCCCGAATTCCTGGCCATGGCGGACGAGGTTTTGCAGGAGATGAGCGCCATCACGGGCTGGGAGTTAAAGACTCCTTTGAAGAAATCCATACGCTCCCGCGAAGAAATCCACGCCTATGTCCTCCGCGAGATGGACGACGAAAAGGACGCCAAGGAGCGCTTTGCCTCCAAACGCAGCGCGGAGGCCTTTGGGCTGATCCCTAAAGGGTTTGATCTGGATGGCTTTATGGTGGATCTCCTGACGGAGCAGATCGCCGGCCTTTACGACCCGAAGGGCCACGAGTTCTACATCGCGGATTGGATTGCTCCGGAAGACCAGCGCACCGTGATGTCGCACGAGCTGACGCATGCGCTCCAAGACCAGCATTTCCAGATCGAAGCGTGGGTGAAGGCGGCGCGCCCGAATGATGACGCGGAAATGGCGCGCGAATCGGTCCTGGAAGGCAGTGCCATGGCCGGCATGCTCGAATACATGCTCCGGGAGAAGGGGCTGAAACTGCGCGACCTTCCCGATATCGATCCCTCGATTTTTGTGGGTGACCTCAGCGAAACCCCGATGCTTAAGAAGGCCCCTCCCTTCATCAAGGATTCGCTGATGTTTCCTTACTTTGGCGGGCTCACCTTTTCCCTGGTGGTCCTGAAAAACGACGGTTGGAAGGGTTTTGCGAGCGTGTTTGCGCGCCCGCCCGTAAGCACGCAGCAGATCATGCACCCTGATCTCTACCGCTCGGGAAAATCCTTGATGCCAATCAAGCTCGATCTTCCGGATGGTGTTCCCGGCGGTGGCTGGACGCTACTGGAAGAAAACTCCATGGGCGAATTCGGCTGGAAAGAAGTTTTGAAGCAATTTCTTGATGCGGACCGCGCCGGCAAGCTGGCGGCTGCATGGAATGGCGACGTGTACGCGACCTATGAGAGCAAAGACGCCAAGCGGCTTCTTCTCTTCGTGCGCGTCCGCCTGGACTCCAATGAATCTGCCGCGCGCTTCTTCGGCCAGTACTCCGAAGCTTTGGAGAAAAAATATGCCGTGCGCAGCAACCTTTTCCGCCGCCCGGATTTCTTCTCTTTCGATACGCCGGACGGCGGCGTCTTTCTTCGGTGCTTCCAAAACGAGTGCATCACTGCGGAGGGTGGCGACCGCGCACTGCTTCTTCAGTGGAACAAGAAGCTCGGCTGGGAGGCCATCCCGGAAGAACCTAAGAAGCCCAACGATTCCGAAGTAAAAGTTACCCAGGCGTTTCCTGCGCAGTAATCCGAAATTCGCACAAGAAACGGCTTTGCTTGAGAAAACTGTGTAGAAGGGCCACGGCACTGCACGTCTTTGCTGTGCTCTTGGGTTTGTCCTTGCTGTTGTAGCGGCCGCCTTCTGGGGCGGGCGCCTTTGCCGCCCAGGTTGCGCGGGCCGAGTCTGCGAGCCCTGCGGCTTTCCTCCCGTCGCTCACTTGCGACAAATCCGCTCTAATCCAAGCGGTGTAGAGCCAGCAGTGTCTGTCCACTCGGTTTATGCCTCCAAATTCGAGAGTGTGGCGAGAGGGAACGGAAGATCAACGAGAGCGCGAACCTGCGCCGGCGGCTGCCGAATGCGCGAGCAGCGGAGCGTGAGCACGCCCGGCACCCCTTTCTATCCGGTGCCGCAAGCGCTCCAGCCGGCACAGCAATTTTTTCTCGGCCCGTGCCGTTCGCGCCGTCGCATAGGGATCGCGGGAATGGGCGCATTGGCGTTGCAGTTTTGCCAGGGCCAATTGCGCGAACTCCACTGCGCGCTGAAGATCACGCGCGTTCCGTTCGTAGTAAATCGCCAGATGCTCGCACGCGGCGACGCCATCCTGTGGGTCGTGCACCAGCTCCAGCCAAAGCGAAGCCGCTCTCTCCACATCGCCGCGACGCTTGGCCATGACCGCCAGCTCGCGGGTTGCCTGCGAGCGGAATTCGGCGGGAAGCCCCGCACCCAGCGCCTGGGCGCACATCGAATGAGCACGTTCTTTCTCCCCGCGACGGTTCAAATATCGCGAAAGCCCAAACAGATCCAGCGAATCGGCGGCCTGATGAGAGGTTTCACGCTCGTCCAGCAGGGCATTGATCTTGCCAAAGAGCGCCGCAAGCCCGCGCAGGTCCATCTGATTGTGTTTCACCACGCCCGCCAGCGGCTTCGCCGAGCCGCCGCGCAAATAATCGAAGTAATACTGCGGAATGAGCGCCGAGGAGACATCATCCTCGCGATGCCAGCCGAGCCTCGCCGCGTCCAGCACGTGCCGCTCGAGTTCCACCAGGCGCACCGAACCCAGCCGCAATTTCCACAATGCCCGCGCCGGATGCAGCAAGTCGAGATGCGCGGCCAGCGAGGGCACGCGAATCGCCCGCGTCATCGTGAAGCGATTCTCCAGCAGCGGCCAATCAAACGATTTCCCATTGAACGTGACCAGCACGGGGCGTTCCGCCAAACGCGCCGACAATTCCTGCAGCAGCGAGTGCTCCTCCGAAAAGTCGCGCATAAAAAGCTGCTCCACCTGCAAGCCGCCGGCATCCCACCATGCCAGCCCCACAAGAAACGCGTACGTGCCCGTGCCGCCGGCCAGCCCGGTCGTTTCCGTGTCCAGGAACAGCCACTTTTCCGGGTCCTGCACGGCGGCCCGCGTTCGCCGCGAGGTGGATTCATCGCATCCACGGTTCTTGTAGCGGCCGCTCGCCGCGTCCTGGCGAGCGGGCGCCTTTGTCAGCAAATCCAAGGCCACGGGCGATGGCTCGGAAAACTCCGGCGTGGCAAACCAACTCCGGATGGCCAGGTGCTCGCCGTAATGATTCCGGGCGATGCCCGCGCCCAACAAGCGGCTGAGCGCGTCCGTCTCGTCAGGCGCACGCAACGCCGCGGGCTTCTGCGCAACCCCATGCGCCGGCTTCAGCGCCGCTAGGCGAGAAAATCTGTCTCCCGTGTTTCCCATCTTCATTGAACCTGAGCCAAAGATTTTCGCCTTTCCGTCAGCCGCACAACCGGTCCAGAATCGCCAGCGCCGCTTCCTTCGCCCGTGGGGCCAGATCGCCCGCAGGTCCCACGCACGAAGGGCACCCTTGCTCGCACGGGCACGCGCGGATCAATTCCCGCGTCTTGTGAACCAGCAACTCGTGCGCGCGAAAGAGCGGCTCCGAAAAGCCGATCCCGCCGGGATAAGCGTCAAAGAGATACAAATTCGGCTCGAAGAATTCCTTTTCCCCGGACATCCAGGGATTTCTGGCGTTGGCCCTGAGATCCTTGGCTTCGCTTAGGACAACTATTTCGTCCGCGTCGGGTGCTGGCGGGCGTTCGCCAATGGCCGTGCCCAGGTCCCGCGCATCGCACATCAGCAGCAGTGTAGCCACCGTTTCCAATGCGTGCAGCAAACCGAACATCCCCGATTGCCGTTCGCTGATCGTGTAGGGCAGCGATTCCAGCAGCGGCCGATCCAGGGTGAGCCAGTAGGACGTGGTGTGCATCTCATTTTCCGGCAATTCGAGCTGCCCCGCGCCTACATTCTCGTTGGTGAAAAATTTGATCTTCTTGAAGCCGACCACCTGCGATCGCACCAGCACATCCCCATGCGACCAGGAGTGAGCCATCTGTGGCTGTAGGGGTCCAGCACTGCTGGACCCCATGTCCGCAAGATCGCAAGAGCTTGAATCTTCGCTTTTCGTCGCCGTCGCCGCCACCTCCAACACCCGCACCTGCGTGTAGCGGATCGCGTCCGTGTAGTAATCCACCTCCACCTGCTTCACGTATGCCTTGCGCTCCTTGAAATCCAGATGCTCCACGTGGTACTGCTGGCCGCCGTGAAGGTAGATGGCCTTCTCGTGCACCGTGGTCAGCGCGCTCGGGAAATCCACTTCGCCGATCACCAGCGGCTGGCCGGTGATATCAATGATCACGAAATTGTCGCTGGTTACCGAACGCAGGCTGATGGTATCCGCGGGATACGCTTCGTTTGTCCAGTGGTAGTTTTCGCCGGCCAGGTGCAGGTAGCCCGCTTCCGCCAGCCGCGCGCACAGGTCGCGCAAATCCACGTCGCCAAACCGCTCTTGTGGGCCGATGGGCAGCTCAAACGCCGCGCATTTCAGATGGTTGATGAGAATTTCCAGATTGTCCGGCTGGATGAACGCGTGCTCCGGCGTGTTTCCGAAAAAATAGTCCGGATGGCGCACGATAAATTGATCGAGCGGCGAAGACGAAGCCACCAGCACAGCGCAACTGCTGCCGCTACGTCGCCCCGCGCGCCCGGCGCGTTGCCAGGTTGCCGCAATCGTTCCTGGATAGCCCGCCATTACCACGGTATCGAGCGAGCCCACGTCGATCCCCAGTTCCATCGCCGAAGTGGTCACCACGCCGCGAATCCGTCCTTCGCGCAAGCCGCGCTCAATCTCCCGCCGCTCATTCGGCAGATAGCCGCCGCGGTAGCCTCGAATCGTTTCCGCCCTGCCCGGCAACTGGGGGTTGGCCTGCTGCAGGTAGGTGAGAATGATTTCCGTGTGCAGCCGCGAATTCGCGAACACCATGGTCTGCAAATCGTGTTTCAGGAACTCCTGCGAAACACGCGAGGCTTCATTGATGTAACTCCTCCGGATGCCCAGCGCGCGGTTTACCACCGGCGGGTTATAGAAAACGAACGTCTTTTCCGCGGCGGGCGCCCCATTTTCCGCCAGCACTTCCACATTGTCTTCAATCAAACGGGAAGCCAGATCGCCGGGATTCGCAATGGTCGCCGAACAGCAGATGAACTGCGGTTCGCGTCCATAGAATTTCGCAATCCGCCGCAGCCGCCGCAGCACATTGCACAAATGGCTCCCGAAGACGCCGCGGTAGTTGTGCAGCTCATCCACCACGATGTAGCGCAAATTTTCAAACAGCCGCGTCCAGCGCGTGTGGTGCGGCAGGATGCCCGTGTGCAGCATGTCCGGATTCGTCAGGACGATGTGGCTCTTCTCGCGGATGGACTTGCGCGCATCGCTGGGCGTGTCCCCGTCATAGGTGAACACGCCAAAGCGGTTCTCCAGCCGTTGGTTCAGATCGTAGAGTTCGGCAAGCTGGTCCTGCGCCAGCGCCTTGGTCGGGAAGAGATAAAGCGCCCGCGTGTCCGTGTCGCCCAGGATCGCATTCAATATCGGCAGGTTGTAGCAAAGGGTCTTGCCCGAGGCCGTCGGCGTGACGATCACCACATTTTTGCCCGCGTGGACCGCTTCCGCCGCCGCTGCTTGGTGCGTGTAGAGCTTTCGTATGCCCTTGGCGGTGTACGCCGCGCGCAGCTCCGGGTGGATCCACTCCGGGAACTCCGCCCATTGCGCTTCGCGCGCGGGATAATGCCGCACGGCAGTCAGAACCTCGCCGTTGGAATCGCGCGCAGCAAAGGTGTCCAGCACCTGCGAGACGCGCGCCAGGGAAGCGGAACCGGAAGGCGGCGCCGGGGATGAAGTTTTAGCCAAACGGACGGCGAGAGAGTCAGACATGAGGCGGATCTCCAGTTGTTCGCCTTTTGTTCGCTCACACTAGCACGCCGCTCCCGCCCCCGCAACCCTCATTTTTCCCCCGGTGTGGAAAGCGTCCTTTGGAATGCGGCCTGGCGCCGCACTCACAGCCTCAACCCGGCCAGCCCGTGGCCGCCGTTGAGTCTACGCCCATTTTCCCGATTGTCACCGGTGTATAATGCGGGCCAACAAGTTCCTTTCACGGGAGTCCCATGGAACGCAGCAGCACGGGCAAACCAGCGCGCAGCCGCGCGGCGAGCATCTTCACCGACGTTCATTTCTGGGTGCCGGCGGCAGTCCTTCTCGGCGGACTCCTGCTGCTGAGATTCATTCACTGACTGTTCGCACGGAGACTCATGCCAGCCGAATCGGCGTCCACTTCCCCCACACAATTCCAAGACCCGGCGCGGCACCGCAGCCTGCAACTCCTCAGCATACTCTGCGGCTTTACCGCCGGAGCATGGCTGGGCGCCGCGGAAGCGCCCACGAAGCTCGTTTCCATTGGCGTCTCCCCGATCGTGATTTCGCTCATCATGGTCATCGGCGTTTTTCTTGCCCGATGGAGCCTGCCCGCTCTGGTTCTGGGCACATCCTCGGTGCGGGCCGACGTACGCCGCGCGCCCCACCTGATCCTTTGGGCGCTGCTGGCGGGCTGCTTGTGGGCAGTGGCCAACACGCTCACCATTTTTGCGATCCGCGACATCGGCCTCAGCATTGCTTTCCCCCTGTGGAATTCCAACAGCCTCCTCGGCATTTTCTGGGGCTTCCTCTTTTTCAATGAACTGCGGCAAGCCGGCTGGCGCCGCTGGGCCGGCGTGCTTGGCGGAGCGCTGGTCATGTGCGTCGGCGCCACGTTTCTCGCCATCGCTTCCGCCTCGCAAGGGCCTTCGGCGCATTCCTTGAATGGTGTGTGGGCCGCCCTCGGCGCGGGCGTTCTTTGGGGAACGATGTACATCCCCTACCGCAAAGCCTATCTGACGGGAATGAACCCGCTTTCGTTCGTCACCTTTTTCACCTTCGGCGAAGTAGGCATGATGACTGCGCTCGCTCTCGGTTACATCGGCGTTTCGCCGATCTGGCACGTGCTTGTGCAGGCACGCAGCATCATCTTCTGGCTGATGCTCGGCGGCTTCATCTGGGTGATTGGCGATCTCTTCCAGCAATACGCCGCGAAGTATGTGGGTATCAGCCGCGGGATTCCTCTCTCAAACACCAACCAGCTCTGGGGGCTGCTGTGGGGGATTCTTGTTTTCGGTGAATTGCATGGCAAGAGCCACACCACCTATCTGGAAGTGATCGGCGGCTCCCTGCTGATGATGTTGGGTGTCGGTGCCATCGCTCTTTCCTCGGCCACCAGCAAAGAGCAGGCGCACTGGAAAGAAGCAGCGCAGCGCGAAGGTGAACGCTACGGCGTCGCTGCCGATTATGTGGCCGCGCGTTTCGAAGGCCGCCAGGCCGCCGGCGAAACGCTGCCCAGCCGCAGCGTGCTGGACTGGCTTCTTGTGGCCGCAGCCTCCGCCGTACTTTTGGTGTTCGCCGCGATGGCCCGCGTCCCGCAATTTTCCTTTCGTTGGGGACCCGCGCTCGCCCTGATTGCCGCGCTTCTTCTGCTCCTTTTCCTTTGTGGGCGGAAGCTTTGGCGCACCACGCGCTTTCACTGATAAAGTGTTCTCGACACAATGACGAATCTTCCGAAAGTGGATGTGGTCGGTGTTGGACTCAACGCCACCGATACGCTCATCCCCGTTCCGCATTTTCCCGAGAGTGGCTCAAAAGTGGAAGTTGATTCCGCAAATGCCTTGCTCGGAGGGCAGGTGGCCTCAGCGGTAGCCACCTGCCAGCAGTGGGGCTTGCGCACGCGCTATGTCGGCAAGGTCGGCGAAGACCACGCCGCAGCGCTCCACCGCGCGGAATTCCAGCGCCTCGGCGTTGAAGCGCACCTTTTCACTGCGCCAGCGTGCACCAGCCAGCAGGCCTTCATCCTCGTCGATCAAACCGGTGAACGCACCGTGCTCTGGAAACGCGACCCCCGCCTGTCCCTTCTGCCGGAAGAACTCGACCGCGAATGGATTCTGAATGCGCGCGTCCTTCACCTGGACGGCCACGACACCGCCGCCGCTGCCCTCGCCGCCCAATGGGCGCGCGCTGCGGGAATTCCTGTCGTCGCTGATCTCGACGATCTCTACCCCGGCTATGAAGCTCTGTTGCCCAACATCGATTTCCTGATTACCAGCCGCGACATCCCCGCGCGCCTCACCAGCGAAAGCGATCTTCGCCTTTCGCTCCCGCAGGTTCATCGCCGCTACGCCTGTCGCCTCACTGCCGCAACTCTGGGCCACGAAGGAGTGCTCGCGTGGGATGGAGAGCGCTTTCACTACGCGCCCGCCTACCGCGTTGAGGCGGTGGACACCACCGGCGCGGGTGACATCTTTCATGCCGGATTCATCTACGGGCTCTTGCAGGGCTGGCCATTGCAGCGGCAGTTGGAATTCTCCTGCGCCGCCGCCGCGCTCAACTGCACTGCCGTCGGCGCCCGCGGCGGCATTCAGCCCGTGGAAGCGATCGAAGCCTTCATGGCCAAAGCCGCCAAGCACCCAGCCGCCTTCCAGGATTCAACGTCGTAGGGGCGCAGCACTGCTGCGCCCCATGTCCGCACAATCACCTGATCTTGATTTCTTTAACAAGCGCTTTGCATGATCGCTTGACCCTTCGGCTCTCTCTATTGGGCCGCGTTAGCGGCCACGGCTTCGATCACCGCAATGTTCGGCAACAACTCCGCCGGCAGGTTGTGGCGCTGCTGCAGGTAAGCAGGCGCGTTGTAGGAAATCCACACCTTTCCGCCGGTATCCTCCGCGACAAGAATTTTCAGCGGCAAATCCAGCGCAACGCCCGGCGAAGCCAGCATCAGCGGTGTTCCGCCCTTGGGATTGCCAAAGATCAGCAACTTGGTATTGGGCATTTTCAGCCCGCCTTTCTCCGCTTCGCCGCTGTGATCCACGATGGCAAACAGTTTCACGCCTTTTGCCTGCAGCATCGTTTCCAGCTTCGCGACCGTTTCCGCCGCCGAGTGTTGGCAGGCGATGCGAACAACGCCATTTTCCGGGATTGCGGGCATAGAGGTCTCCCGAGTCTTAAGCTTTCTTCAACCAAATGGAACTAAAGGTGTTGGGATTCTGCTCCAGCGTCTCGTAGAACGGTATTTTTGACTTAAGAAATCCCTCGTCATAGTAACGGATCAGAGGAGTTGACATCGTTATTTTGAATTTGTCATTAAAGCAGAGGAGGGCCTGCAACACCATCGCTTCATTCCAGAGCATGGGCCACTCTTGCCCGAGTACCCACAATTGAGGCGGATAAGGAATGTTGTAGGGGAAAGGAACATCATGAATGTGGATCACCACTCCGGCGTTCAGACTCGGAAGCACCTCCAGATAGAGAAATGGGACATCCCCATCGATCTTCAGGACATGGCTCGAATCGATAAACAGAATGTCGTTTTCCTGGAGCTGTTGAAAGAGGGAGGTTTCGACATCCTGTACTTCCTTCTCCAGCACCTTGATTCCGGGAATGGTGCGCAGCTTTTCGAAGGGATGTGGCTCTATGCAAGTGATTTCGAGAGGGTGACACTCCTTTGCGTTCCTCTCGGCGGCCAGGCTGCAGTAGAAGGTTGAGAGTCCGGATCCAACTTCGATATAGCGCCTCGGCTTGAGATGCCTCACCATCATGTAAAGAGTGAGTGCATCGATTGCGGTATATCCCGGACCAAAGCCCACCTTTTGCAAAGTCGCGTAAGGTGGGATGAGGGAGAATTCGTCCAAGTAACGCGAGAGCAGATCAGAAAACTCCGATTTCATTTCCTCAACATCGTACTCAATGCCATGGAGTGCGCTAGGACGATTCCACCGTGCAAAACTTGACCGAAGCCGCGGCACTGAGACCAAGGGTGAATAATAGTCATCCGCCCGCGCAACCAGATAACCCTCTGACTCAAGATATCTAATCAAGTGCTGGAATAGTTTTGCTTTCAGGCCTCCCAGTCGATTCCAGGTGGACGACGGCAGGATCCGCTTCGCCAAGCTCTTCAACATCGAACCTCCTGTTTCAAAAAGCGGCGGTGGACGGACCGACACGAGCAGAACCTGGAGCCAGCGCGAATCGCTGAGGCGCTCGGTGTTGCCCCAGAATTCTCCTGATGGCTTGTATTCAAGAGATCCTGGCCGTTGTGCGCACTGATGTTCGAACCACCTTCCCCGCTCAGTGCCCGCGCAACGCGGGACCCTCGGAATGACAGGGACAGTGCCGCGACATGTGCCGACTATTTCCGGCTAAAGACTATAAGGTTTCACGGCGCAATTTTTACCATCACCACGGAATGTGGGCCAACACTCGCCTTGAAACTGCCGGTGAACGAGCCCAGGTCCTTGTGCGCCCACAGATCGCGCACTTTAGCCGAGAGGTGCCCCGGGTAGGCGAGCTCTTCCCAGGAAACGCTCACTTCGCTTTCCGATGCTCCGCGATTGAACAGAATCACCGCGCGGCTGCCGTCGCTCATAGGTTTTGCCCAGACCTCCAGGTCGCCATTCTTCCGGACGCGATGGCCCTCGCGGCCCAACTTATCCTGATTCACGGCGATGACTTCCGTGTTCGTCAAAATCTCCTTGATCTCTGGCGTCATGGAGCGCACATCGTTCCCGGATATCAGTGGGGCGTCGAGCAAGGCCCAAAAACTGAAATGCGCGCGATATTCGGTTGTGGTCATGCCGCCGTTGCCGACTTCCAGCATGTCCGGATCGTTCCAGTGTCCCGGCCCGGCAAAGCTTTCAATCCCCACCTGTTGGTCCAAAATTTCGAGCATGCCGTACTCGCAGCAACTGCCGTCCTTCCACTTGTTATTCGCGGACCACTTATCCCCGATGTCGCCTGTCGTGCGCCACAGATTGCCGATCCCGTTGGCCCACAGCCAAGGCTTGGCCGTGCCCCATTCGCACATGCTGAAAACAATCGGCCGGCCCGTCGCCATCAGGGCGTGGCTCATCGTCGAGTACGCCTCTTCCGCGTTGCGCGTCCCGGTGCTGCACCAATCGTATTTCAGGTAGTCCACGCCCCAGCGAGCGTACTGCAGCGCATCTTGATATTCGTGTCCCTGGCTTCCCGGGCGCCCCGCACAGGTTTTTGTGCCCGCATCCGAGTAAATTCCCAATTTCAGCCCCTTCGCGTGGACGTAATCCGCCAGCGCCTTGATTCCGGAAGGGAAGCGCTTCGCATCAACGACAATATTGCCGTCCGGATCGCGGTCGACTTGCCAGCAGTCATCAATCACCACGTACTGGTAGCCCGCATCCTTCATCCCATTGGTTGCCATCGAATCCGCAACGGACTTGATCAAATCCTCGCTGACATTGCATTGAAACTTGTTCCAACTGTTCCAGCCCATCGGCGGAGTCGGCGCCAGCGAATCATCCCGTGTTTGCGCAACACAAAGTGTGGGAAACGCTACGCAGATCAACACACCCAGCAGAAGAAGACCGCGACATTCAGCAACGTGCTTCATCGCCATACCTCCCAAAGATTTTTCAACCAGATGAAGAGCGAGAGCCTGGTTCGCTTGCTCCACGCAAGCGGCATGTGGCCACACGAAACATAACGCCCATCCCGCGCGAAGTAAAGCGAGGCGCGAGTGGTGGGTAAGTTTCCGGTAAGCGTTTATCAGGACTTGACACGCAAGCTGTCTCTCTTCATTGACTTGCTTTCTGACAAAACCTAAGATGGGCGCGAGATGCCGGATTCCTCGTCTCTACTGGGTCAGACCGTATCCCACTACCGCATCATCAAGAAGCAGGGCGGCGGCGGGATGGGGGTTGTTTACGAGGCCGAAGACACCCGCCTGCACCGCAATGTTGCGCTGAAATTCCTACCCGACAATCTGGCGAAAGACCCGCAGTCGCTGGCGCGTTTTCAGAGAGAGGCGCAGGCAGCGTCGGCCTTGAACCATCCCAACATCTGCACCATTTATGACATCGGCGAAGCAGAGGGGAAGGCGTTCATCGCGATGGAGTTTCTGGACGGCATGACGCTCAAGCAGCTCCTCCGCGGCAAGCCTCTCGATCTCGAAAAACTTCTCGATGTCTCCATCGACATCGCTGCCGGCCTCGACGCCGCCCACTCCCAAGGCATCATCCATCGCGATATCAAGCCTGCTAACATCTTCGTCACCAAGATCGGTCACACGAAAATCCTCGATTTCGGCCTAGCGAAAGTTTCGCCTTCAGCCGTCTCCTTGCGCGGTGCCTCCGTTGACCAAGGCGAGACCCTTTCCATTGACGACCCGTTCCTGACCAGTCCCGGCACCACCATCGGCACCATCGCCTACATGTCGCCCGAACAAGTCCGCGGCAAGGACCTTGACGCCCGCACCGACCTCTTCTCCTTCGGCGTCGTCCTCTACGAAATGGCTACGGGCATCCTTCCTTTCCGGGGCGACACCGCTGGGGTCATCTCCAATGCCATACTTGAGCGTCCTCCCGTTCCTCCTTCGCGCCTTAATCCTGAGGTTTCTCCCAAGCTCGAGGAACTGATCCATAAGTGTCTGGAAAAAGATTGCGAAGTACGCTGTCAATCTGCCTCGGAACTCCGCGCCGACCTCAAGCGACTGAAACGCGATACAGAATCCTCGAAGAGCCAGCCGGTGCAGAGCGCGTCCAGTGTTGCAAGCGCACGCGGCCTTGCGTCACGTTGGTGGATCTGGGCTGCCACTCTGGTGATCGCCGTCGCTGCCATCCTCGGCATCATTTGGTTGCGCACTCCGTTGCCCCCACTTCGCATTCTGGCAACCAAGCAACTCACTCACGACAGCGTACAAAAAGCCCGTTTAATGACCGACGGAAGCCGCATCTATTTCGCTGAGAGCTTGGGGCCGAGTTACCACCTGGCACAGGTTTCCGTGGCGGGAGGCGAAGTGGCCGTCATCAAATCGGGAATCTTGCCGTATTTTCTGTCATCCATCTCACCGGACAGTTCGGAACTTCTTGTTACTCAGAACAATCCACAAATCAATGACCCAATCTGGGCCATTCAGCTGCCGGTAGGTTCGCCCCGGCGAATCGCAGACTTGACCGGCCACGATCCTGCCTGGGCACCCGACGGGCGATTGTTGTTCGGTAGAGGAAATGACATTTGGATCGCAGAACACGATGGAGGTTATCCCAGGAAGCTGATAACCACGCCGGACCTCCCGGGGGCATTCCAGTTTTCACCCGATGGGATCCATTTTCGCTTTAGCCTCGGCAACCTAACGACCTCCATCTCTTCTCTCTGGGAAGCTCGGCTAGACGGCACCGGTCTCCACGATATCCTGCCCGGATGGAACAAGCCTCCGGCAGAGTGCTGCGGTAAGTGGACGCCCGATGGAAAATACTTTGTCTTTCTCAGTACCCACAACAATGCCAGCAATGTCTGGGTACTCCCGGAAAAGGCCAGCTTCGGACGAACTGTATCCCAAGTGCCCATGCAACTCACCACCGGCCCCCTCCAGATTTATGATGTTCTGCCAGCCAGGAATGGAAAACAGCTTTTCGTGATAGGCACCCAGCTGAATGGTGAACTTGTAAAGTTCGACATGAAGACCAGTCAGTTTGTCCCGGTTCTCGGCGGCATCTCCGCGGGTGACGTCGACTACTCTCGCGACGGCTCCTGGATCACCTACGTCCTCTATCCTGAAGGCACTCTCTGGCGCAGCCGCGTCGATGGGAGCGAGCGCCAGCAACTCACGCACCCGCCCATGCAAGCGGCCCTCGCTCACTGGTCACCTGATGGACGGCAAATCGCCTTCTCGGCAACTTTGCCGGGTAAGCCTTGGCGCGTCTTTGTGATTTCCGTGGACGGTGGATCGCCTCAGCCAATTAGCTCCTCTGAAGAATCACAAACGGATCCGACCTGGTCCGCCGATGGACAGACTATTGCCTTTGGCCACACCGCTCAGGAGGAAGGCGACAAAAGCTACATCGGCATGTTTAATGTGAAATCGCGGCAAATTACCCGCCTCGCCGGTTCGGAAGGAACTTTTGGGCCCAGGTGGTCGCCCGACGGGAAATACATCGTCGCCTTGCCGGATGACAATTCCTCCCTAAAGCTCTACGACGCCCAGGCGATGACGTGGAAGAAACTGCTGCAGCGCCCAGACTTGGTTGGCTACATCACCTGGTCCCAGGACAGCACTTCCATTTATTTCGATACACTCGTCACGGAACAACCTGCGTTTTACCGGCTGCGTGTGCGCGACGGCAAACTCGACCGCATTGTTGATTTGAAATCCTATCGCTTGTTTCCCATCCCGTTTGGCCCCGGTTCCTGGAGCGGACTTGCCCCCGGAGACACACCACTCTTCGTCCGCGACATAAGCACCTCGGAAATCTACGCATTTGATGTCGATTTTCCTTAGATCCCGCGCCTTTCCTACTCCTTCTCATTGCTCATCAGCCACACGGTCCATCTCTGCGCATGTCGCGGATCCTCTGGCCTTGGCAGCGGTGTCAACTCCCGATTAGTTCTGCCTTACCGGACAACTCCGGCCCAGTACTCACATGGACGGCTCCCGCGTTTCGGAAACTGACCCACCTTGAACACTCAACTGGAGCACCGGGCGAGGAATCTCCCTTTCTACGCTTAAACGCCCGCCCCCAGCTTCACTTTCACGGAGCACTCCATCAAGTGCAGGGCCAGCGCCTGGTTTGCCTGCGTCCACAAGAGCGGCGTGTGATCGTTGGCGACATATTCCCCATTTTTGAGGTAGTAGAGTTCGGGGCAGCTTCCCTCCGGCGTCAATTGCCGCAACGAGCGATTGAAATAGTGCACCTGCTTGTGAAAACTCTCGACGTCCGAAGGGTTCGCCAGGAATCGCTCGCCGTAAATGATGGAGAGCTGCGGATCGAAGATGCACCACTGCGCCTCGCAACCCGGCTGCAGCAGCGCGTCCCGGTAGGCCATCCGTTCGCTGAAGTCGCTGCTCATCTGGCCCGGCGCAAACCACTGATCGTAGTCCTGGCAAAAATAGGAATCGCCGGCATAACGCTTGATGCCGATCTTGCCCTTGAGCCGCGCCTGCACCAGACTGAGGATGGCGTCTTGCGCCGCAAGTTCCCGCACAACGCGCAACGGGTGAATCAAGGAGAGCAAGGCGGAATCCGCGAGCCGCTCCGGCGGCGCCTCAAACGGCAGCAAAACCCAGCCTGGACGGGCTCGATGAGTTCGTGACCCAGGCGATGAAGGACTGCAAGGTGCTGGGACTCGCCATCGCAGTCGTCCAGGGCGACAAAGTGATTCTCGCGAAGGGGTATGGCTATCGCGAAATGGAAAAGCAGCTGCCGGTAACACCAAATACACTGCTTGCCATTGGCTCGATCACCAAATCCTTCACCGTGACGACACTGGGCATGGAGATGGACGAAGGCAAAGTCGACTGGAATGAGCCGGTCCGCGACTTTTTGCCCACATTCAAGCTGTATGAGCCAGTACTGACTGAGCAGGTGACGATTCGCGATCTGATCATGCATCGTACGGGCCTTCCGCGCCACGATCTCGTCTGGTATTCGTCAGACTTTGGACGCGAGGATCTGCTGGGTCGTCTGCAGTATCTTGAGCCCAGCAAACCACTCCGTACGAGATTTCAGTACAACAACCTGATGTTCATGACCGCGGGATATATCGCCGGCCAGTTGAACGGCACGAGTTGGGAAGACGCCGTTACCCAGCGCATCTTCAAGCCGCTGGAAATGAGCGACACGAATTTCTCAGAGGCGGAGACCCAGAAGAACGTCGACTTTGCCGAGCCCTATCGCAAAGGCAGTGACTTGAAGGCCGAGTTGAAACGCATTCCCTTCGACGCGCAGTGTCCAGATCGCTACGCCATGGGTCCGGCGGGCGAGATCAACAGCAATGTCGACGATATGAGCAGGTATCTGCTTTTCCACATGAATCAGGGGAAGGTTGCGGGCAAACAGCTTCTCTCCGAGAGCAATTCAGTCCAGATGCAAACTCCGCAGATGGTAATTCAGGGTGCGCCCGCCTACAAAGAAACGGGCGAAAGCAGTTATGGGATGGGTTTCTTTCTGTCCACTTACCGCGGGCATAGAGAAGTTGAGCACGGAGGGAACATTGACGGCTTCAGTGCCGAGTTCGTGTTCCTGCCGGCAGATCGAATCGGAGTCGTCGTCCTGACCAATCTCAACGGCAACCCCCTGCCGAACATCGTCGCCATGAACGTCTTCGACAGGCTGCTCGGCCTCGACCAAGTCCCGTGGAACCAGCGTCTCCTCGCAACCGAAGCGGGAGGCAAAAAGTCGGAGCAGGAAGCGAAGGACAAAGGCTATACTCCGCGCAAACTCGGAACTCATCCCTCGCACGACCTGAAAGATTATGCCGGCGATTACTCGAACCCGGGATATGGGATTGTGAGCATTGAGCCTAACGGCGAGGCTTTCAAGTTGACACTCAACCAAGTCAGCGAGCCCTTGGAACACTGTCACTACGATGTTTTCCAGGTGCCCGCCGACCCGCTCGATCCATTTGAGAAGATGAAGGTCGAGTTCCTCACGGACATAGACGGGGGCATCTCAAGTCTCTCGATGCCGCTCGAGCCCAGCGTGAAGGACATTGTCTTCACGCGCATGCCCGATCGGCAACTTACCCAGCGCAGCTTTATCGAGGCCTTTATAGGCGACTATGAGATTGAGGGATCTCCGGTGCCGCTGAAAGTCTCGCTCCGGGGCGAAAACTCCCTCCTCATCAGCGTTCCCGGACAGCCCGATTACAAGCTGAATCCGAAGCGCGGCACCACGTTTCAGCTTGCAGATTTCAGCGGTATCACGATTGAGTTCAAGCGGGACGCGACGGGAAAGGTGACTGAGGCTGTGCTTAACCAGCTTGGCAGGGTGATTGTTCTGAAGAAGAAGCAGACACCGTGAGACGATTGGCCGATGGGACGAGTTCCCACCGAATCGGATGCCCTGCCTTGACTGCGCAGTTTGCGGCGAAGGTGGGGCGTTCGGCGTAAGATCGGCTTTGCACGGATTACCTCGAAATGAAACCAGCCACTCCAGTGACGCTGAAGGACCCAGTCGTCCCCTCTTCCCAACGGCCCAAACTCATAACGCAGTTCTCTCCTAAGTCTTGAAAATCCGGATATGAAACCGGACCAGCCGGTCATCTGCTTGCCAGTTTTCGCTACCGTTGCCACTTCTCCGGTAAAAGCGTTTGAACGCGCACAGAGCACCTCGCCTCACTTCGGTCATTCCTGAAAACGCGCCTCCGATAGAGCACTAGCGTCACTCGGAATCGACGGCGGGCGACAATGGAGCAACTTCCCAGAACGGGACTTGGCAAAGTTTGATATAGGATTTTGAGACAGCATGCAAACGGAACGCATTCGGCTGGACGTAACCTGAGTCCCAAGTCTCCAATTTGCAGTCAAAACTCGAGAGCAATTGTGGGAATCCTCTGGGAGAACATGAGGCGTTTGAGTAATGCTCTCTCGGCGGGGATGACAAGATGCGACACTCAGCACCTCGGGCTAAGAACAGAACCGCCCGAAGATGTTAGCCAGGGCAGCAGCCCGCAATTGATCCACGCTCCCGAATCAAGAATGGATGGCGTAAATATCTTCTAACTGCAGGCGCGTGGCATCAAGCCGCGTGGCAATCAGATCTACAAAGCGTTTCAACATCTCGTAGCCCAAGTCATGGTCTTCTTCGCACTTGGCACGCAGCCAATTCGCGTCCCATACGACTGCGTGGGTGGGCAGAAGTGTTCTTGCGTGGAAATGCCAGCGATAAGGCGCCGAGACCCACGACCAGCCAAGAACTTCTCCTTTGTCCACCGTCTGAACCGTCGTCGCGCCCCGGCTGGGGATCAACAGTTCGACCGAGACACGCCCATCGCGGATCACGTAGAACTCATTCGCCGGATCCCCTTCGCGAAAGATGTAGTGCAGCTTCGGAAACTGAACATCTCTCGCGTTAGCGGCGATGAATTTGAGATGCGCCTCAGAGAAACCACTAAAAAAAGGGCATTCCCGGAGGACCGGTTCGAGTGATTGATTCATGGTGGCCCCTCCTCACCTCGCAATGTTCGCGGGGTTTTCGTTTTCTTGTAGAGTCCGCACTTTTTCCGTGTTATCCATGCCGACCTCATACCAGGCAACGCGGCGCCCGCACCCCATACAACCAGAAACACCAAAGTGCCCGATGCAGTAGCTGATTTTATGCATCAGCCACGGGCGACACCTGGCGCGTGGGATGAAGCGGGGACCAGATCGACTTTCTGCCTAGGAGCGGTCGGAAGCATTTCCACTCGCTAGTTCTCCAGGCGAGAGCGCGCCCAGAGCTCATGTGGATGGCACTGCCTAGGCTCCCTATACTCCTTCCCGCTGCAAGTTGCAACCCCACCGGTCAACACGAGGGGAGGACGAATTCGCACTGGGTTAAGAACCTATGGTGTCTCACGGAACTTGGCACGGAGGGTCCCGCTGAAGTCAAACAATTCGAGGTCTCCAGTGTGATGGTGGTCATTGACATGAGGGGCCGAAAGGTGCATAGAGCGCTTAGAAGGAAATAAGGCTGTCATGTCAGCCGTCCCAAGCACGTGTCCCTTTTGCTCCTGTGGTTGCGGATTTTACCTGTTAACGAATAACGGACAACTGGTCGGCGTGGCACCGAGCGAAACCCATCCGGTGTCCTCAGGAAGGCTTTGCGCCAGGGGCTGGAGCGCGCATGAGGCTGCCTTGTGGGGTGACCGGTTGAGGCAGCCGCTGCTTCGGCAGAACGGCAAGCCGGAGTCTGTTTCATGGGATGAGGCGCTTGATCACATTGCAGGGCGCCTCAAGGCGTTGATCGACGCGGGCAAGCCGGTCGGAGTTCTGGGTTCTCCCAGGGCAACCAATGAGGAGAATTACCTGGCAGGCAAGCTTGCGAGGGCTGGTCTCCAAACCAACAACGTCGATTTTTCCTACCATTCCATCTGTGGCCCGCTATTTGCGGGCCTTGAGGAAGTATGTGGCGAACACACTCCTACAACCAGCCTAAATGACATCGCATCAAGTCAGACAATCTTGCTGATTGAGGGTAACTTAGCCGAGACACACCCACGGGCGGCATCATCGGTGATGAAGGCAGTGGAAAAAGGCGCTCACCTTGTCACCATAGGCTACAGAATAACGCAAATGGCACGCCTGTCATCCCTCCACCTGCAGACCACCCCTGGAAATGAGCGTGAAGCGATCAATGGTCTTCTGGCCGCCATCCTTGACCTACGGCGGCAAGATCGGACGTCCGTAGCAGTCCGTGGCGAGGGATATGAAGCACTTTGGCGAGATGTAAAGAGTGTCAAGAGGACCGAAGAATTGCGCCAGGCCGCGGAGTGGATCGCGCGTGCCGAGCGGGCGACATTCCTGCTGGCATGCACCGGCGGACAGGGCGATCAGCCTCAAAAAGATGCCGCCGCTTTTGCCACGCTGGCCGCCATCACCGGACATCTGGACAGGCCCGGTTCAGGACTCTTGCCGCTTCTGGCGCGGAGCAATGTCCGAGGGGCGTGCGATATGGGAGTCATACCGGAACGCCTGCCCGGTTACGATCCGTTGGACGACGAACGAGCTCGGCAACGTCTGCAGGACCTCTGGGGCAAGAAACTGCCCTCGGATCACGGATGGGGTGCAGAAAACCTATTGCAGTCTGTGAGCGGACTAATTGTCGTGGCGGACGATCCTCCATCCGTCGTCCGGATGGGACGGCGCGCAATGGCCGCCATGGGGAGGATCGAGTTCTTAGTGGTCTTGGATGCCTTTGTCACGCCCACCGTGCGGATCGCCCACGCCGTACTACCGATTGCCAACTTTGCTGAGACCGAAGGAACACTCACCAACATGGAAGGCAGGGTACAGAGACTTCGTACGGCGACCAATCCGCCTGGGGAAGCGAGAATCGGCTGGCAGGTGCTTGCTGAGCTCTGCGCCAGGTTCGACGTCGGCAACTCATACACTTCAGCAACAGACGTGCTCTGCGAGATCGCACAGGCGGCGCCTCGATACGCCGGGATAGAACAACGGCTGTCAGAGGGCGGATGGGGCGGTGCCTTGCTTAAGGATTCTGATAACGCGAAGTTCGTAGTCCATCCCACCGGGGCCACAGGGGCGGCAGCGCTGGCATTTGCTGGGCGCCCACACGTGCTGGCGTGTGATGGTGCTTTTGACTGGGGACGCGACCCACTCGTTTTGTTCTCGCCGACTCTAAGTCGCGACTATCAATCAGAGCGAAAGTTCTTTCCCAATGGTTTCGTTGAAATGTGCGAACGCGATGTGGACGCACTCAACCTAGGTGGGCAACGGCACGTTAGGTTGACCTCCGTCCATGGGGATGCGGTAGTTCCAATTCGGGTACGAACGGATCTCAAGCCCGGTGTGCTTTCTGTACCTTACGCGTTCCGCGATCATGTGGCCAGCGTGTTGGGCAGTGACAGTGTAACGGCCGTAAACGTAGAACCGCCATAAGAGACCGTCGATGGCCTTCGCGATAGAAAGACAAGCTATAACGAAATGGCTCCAGAAGTTACTAGAGTCTGGAGAGGTCATCGCTCCCGTTCGTGGCCCGTGCGGCGACATACTCTTCTCAACCATCCATTCCCCCGAGAAGGTGGAGTGGAACTTCCAGAATCCACTTCATCCACCAAAGCAATTTGTCCTGCCTCAAACCGACCCCATTGTTAAGATCAAACGCAACGGTGAGCGCCACGAAGTTGCGCCGACGTACGACGATACCCGCCGATTTCTTTTCAACGTACGTAGCTGTGATGCCAAAGGAATCGCATTCCTGACTCGAATGTACGAGATGGAGCCCGCGGACGCCTCGTACCTTCGGCGCGCTAACAACCTCACGATCATCAGCTTGGCCTGCAACATTCCCTGCCCATTGGGCTTCTGCGTTTGCACTGACTCGGGGCCCTTTTTGAGGGACAGTTATGACGTTCAACTGACCGATCTGGGTGAGAGCTATCTCGTCGAGGTTGGTAGTGAAAAGGGTGAAACCGCATTGTCTGGTGTTCCAAACCTCTTCCACCCAGCTACGGAAGACGAAGTGTCGCAGCGAAAGCGACTGGAGATAGAGGCGAAAAACCATTTTGAGCAAGAGACCTGCCATTTTGCTTCCGCCATGAGGCGCATTTCGACCGGGCGTGTGCAAGATGCGCTGTGGGAAAAGATGAGCGACTCGTGCCTGGAATGCGGCGGATGCAACATGGTTTGCCCCACCTGTTACTGCTTCAGCGTAAAGGATCTCGGCCGGGTTGGAGCCTGGGTTCGCTGCCGTATGTGGGATTCCTGCCAGTACGCTGCCTTCACGCTGGAAGCTTCGGGACATAACCCCCGCGCACATCGGAAGGAGCGGATGAAGCGACGTTTCTTCCATAAAGTAAGTGCGCAGTACTACCAGCGTGACGGCATGGTGGGGTGCGTCGGCTGCGGGCGATGCATCAAGGTATGTCTTGGCGCCACGAACATGCCTGCGGTTGTTGGTGCAATCAGGAAGGGGAAATGGAATGAATGATACGTTCCTTCCAGATATTGCGCGTCTGGTGGATGTCCGGGACGAGACGCCCGACACCAAGACGTTTACATTGCACTTCCGCGATTTGAAGAACAGGGAGGACTTCCATTTCCTCCCCGGGCAATTCCTGGAGCTGTCCGTGTTCGGTTACGGCGAGGCTCCTTTTTGCATCGCCTCAAGCCCGACTCGGCCGGACACATTGGAAACCACGGTCAGACGCACCGGGCAGTTGACCGATGCGCTGCACAGGCTTGGGAATGGCGAGGAGGTAGGGGTACGCGGTCCCTTCGGCAATGGATTCGACGTGGAAGCAGCACGCGGCAGGGACTTGCTATTTGTGGCCGGCGGCATTGGGCTGCCACCGTTGCGTAGCTTGATTTGGAATGTCCTGGATGAGCGCTCCCGGTTTGGCAAAGTGACGATCCTTTACGGTGCTCGCACGCCGGCGGACTTGGTCTACAAGCAGGAACTCAAAGAATGGGGAAAGCGTTCGGATGTGGAACTCCACTTTACTGTGGACATGGCTGATGCAAGTTGGACGGGGAATGTTGGGGTAGTCTCCACTTTATTCAGACAGATCAGCCTCAAGCCGGAGTCCACCATTGCATACGTTTGTGGGCCGCCCATCATGATCAGGTTCGTTGTCCAGGATCTCCTTGCGCTTGGGTTCAAAGCAGAAGCGGTCATATCGACCTTGGAACGCATGATGCAGTGTGGCATTGGAAAATGCAATCACTGTGCCATCGGTCATCGCTATGTATGCCGCGACGGCCCGGTTTTCAACTACAGCCAGATCCGGGAGTTGGTCGAGTAGAGAAATTCTCAGGCACGCTTCCCCGTTTCTGGTCTTTTTCTTGAATGCCGGACCAAGCTGTCCGAGAACCGCAAGGAGCGGTAGCACGGAGCGAGTGTGGGATCGACTTTCATTCGCGCACGGGTCGAGAGTATGAATCTACAAGAAGAACTTGCCGCTGCGATGCAAGGCACCGTGGTCGTGATGGGCATCGGCAATCCTTGCCGTGGTGACGACGCAGCCGGTAGCCTTGTGGCCAGAAAGATCAGCGATGTCCCCGGCGTGCACGTGATCGACGCCCAGGACGTCCCAGAGAACTATCTTTGCCAGGTGGCGGATCAGCGGCCCGACACGGTCGTGCTGATTGACTCCGTCGACCTGAAGTCCGCACCTGGCTCCGTGGCGTTCTTAGATAAGGATCAAACGGCTGCTTACTGGCCGAGCACACACCGCGTGCCCATAAGCCTGCTGATGAACTACCTCGAGCGAGAGACCCATACCCGCGTACTTCTGATTGCGATTCAGCCGCGTCAAACGGCTTTCTTGCAACCGATGAGCGCAGCGGTGTCTTCGAGCGTCGAGGCCATCGCCGGCGTGTTGAAAGAGGTTATCGCGGTGCGGCAGATGCCTGCTCAAACCGGATTCACAAGTCGATTAAGCTCAAAGGAGCCCAGTTGATCACGCCAGTTGCAGTCCTCATGCTGATTTTACCTGCCGTGGGAGCCCTCCTGTCCGTGGTTCTGAAAAGACGCGCCCGCCCCGCTGCGGTAATGACTGCGACAATTACAACTGGCCTGGCTGTATGGCTCACACTCTCCACCTTCGGCGCTCCTTACACCAGAATGTTGGGGGATCTTCCCTGGCTGCACGGCATCGTTGATACGCCCATTCTGGGAATTTTCGTCGATCCCTTGGCATCTCTAATGTTGCTGGTCGTGGTGCCGATCGGGTTGCTCACCGTCCTCTATTCGACCGCGTACCTTACAGACAAAAACCGGGAGCACCCGGTAGGGAGTGAGCATTACGGTCGGTACTATTTCTGGCTCCTGTTGTTCATCACCAGCATGGTGGGGATGGCAGTTTCGCCTAATTTCCTTCAGTTCTTCGCCTTTTGGGAACTGACCACTTTGTGTTCGTGGGCGCTCATCTCTTTTCACCAGAACGAGCGAAGCTTGCGGGCGGGGTTCAAAGCTCTACTGATGACCTCCGCCGGCAGCGCTTTTTTCCTATTGGCCATTCTTATTATTTTTGTACGCACCAACTCATTTGATTTCTCAGCTCTCAGTAAGCTGCCCGATGGTCTGAGGTCGTGGGTTTTCCTCTTTTTCCTGATTGCCGCCTGGGCGAAGGCGGCGCAGGTCCCCCTGCAAACCTGGCTGCCTGACGCCATGGAGGCTCCGACTCCTATTAGCGCTTACCTCCACGCGGCAGCGATGGTCAAAGCCGGGGTCTACCTGATGGCCAGGACAGTGAGCAGCGGATGGGGAATTCCCCCGAAGATCTCATTGCTCATGGGCGGCATGGCGCTACTCACGATTTTCGTCGCTCTCTCCTTCTACTTCGTTCAGGATGACCTGAAGCGGCTGCTGGCTTATTCGACCATCGCGCATCTCGGCTACGTGCTACTCGGCATCGCGATAGGAGGCCTGGGAGCAACCCTGGGTTTCCGGGGCGGTGTCTTGCACATCATCTGTCATGGTTACAGCAAGGCGACCTTATTCTTTTGCGCAGGAAACATAGCCTACGTCACCGGGACTCGCAATATATCGGAGCTGCGTGGCCTGGGAAGAAGCATGCCTCTTACGGCTACCGCATTTTTCATCGGGCTCCTGAGCGTCACCGGAGTTCCACCGTTTGCCTGCTTCTGGAGCAAGTTCATGATCCTCTCGGGTGCCATGCGGCTTGGCGGTCCGATTGGACCGCTCATCCTTGTTCTCATTCTCAGCGAAACTCTGATCTCCTTCGGTTGGATGCTCTACGTCGGGCAGAAAATCTTCTTGGGCGCACCCCTGGCAACAGCTCAAGTTCCGAGCGATATCCCTTGGGCGATGAACGTCACTTTGATCATCCTGATGATCGGCTGTGTAGCAGCCCCGCTTGTGGGCATGCCCTTAGTGCAGTTGATGGGAAAATAGAATGGTTAATGCCGTTCACCACGTCGAAGTCAGCATCGTAATCCTAATTGTGGGGTCACTGGTGAGCTTGCTCTTTGCGCGCAGGCGGAAGCTATGCGGTTGGGTCAGTTTCGCTTTCGTTTGTGCCTCCTCCGTGTACACCGGGCTCGCAGTCGCAGGAGCATGCACGGTGGCGTCAGGCGAGCATTCGATCCTGTCGTTGCCCCAACTGGGTTCCAGTCTCACGTTGCGGATTGATCCACTAAGCGCCATCTTCTTGGCCATTGTTGCGGTGATTGCTCTCCTGAGCACGCTGTACTCCGTCCGGTACATGGAGCACTACGCGCACGATAAGGTCGCGAAGTTCTTCCCAATTCTTCTCCTCTGCGTGGCCAGCATGACGGGAGTTCTTGTGTGCACGGATTTCCTGTTTTTCCTCATCTTCTGGGAATCGATGACACTGACTTCATACTTCCTGGTGACGTTCGAGAGTGAGAACGCAGCGAGCCAGCGAGCAGGCCTGAAGTATTTCATCATCACCCACGGCGCAACGCTTTGCATGGCGGCAGCGGCACTGTTGCTCTGGAGGACGTCTGGCTCGTTTTCTTTCGACGCCATCCGGCAAACTCTGTCCGCGATGTTGACCGCTCGACCGTTCCTGGCCAACGCCATCATCTTTCTCTTCTTCTTGGGGTTTGCTACCAAGGCAGGCCTCCTGCCCATGGGCGATTGGCTTCCCGATGCACACCCCGTTGCGCCCTCGGGTATGAGCGCCACGCTCTCGGGTGCACTCGTCAAACTTGGAATATATGGGCTGATCCGTCTCTTTTGCTCTTTTCTGGTTGTCTCGCCGTCGCTCAAAATATGGGGAATAATTCTGGCACTCGCCGGTACAGGATCGCTTTTCGTCGGGACTTTGACCGCCCTGCGGCAGACCGACACCAAGCGGCTGATGGCCTTCCACACTATCGGGCAAATCGGTTACATCTGCCTCGGACTCGGAGTGGGGGTCTACTGTCTCGATATGTACCCGGCCCTCGCCACGATTGCTCTCGCGGGCGCGATTTTACATGCTGTGAACCACGCCTGCTTCAAGTCCTGCTTGTTCCTCGGTGCCGGGTCAGTGCTCTACCGGACCGGCGAGCGCGACATGGATAAGCTGGGCGGCTTGGCGGCTTTCATGCCCTACACTACCGGCACGACAACCATAGCCTCATTGAGCATCGCGGGGGTGCCGCCCCTAAATGGGTTCACCAGCAAATGGCTAATCGTCGCCGGGTGCCTATTGACAGGGATGCGCTTCCCCTTGTTCCTGGTGCTGGGCTTGATAGCGCTTTTCATCTCGCTCGCCACGCTCGCTTCCTTCCTGAAAGTGCTCGGATCAGTCTTCCTCGGCAGGGCTGATGAGAACCTCGGAATAAAGGAAGTGCCGATATCCATGATCGTGCCCCAGGTCGTGCTCGCCGCCCTGTGTGTACTGTTGGGCATCTTTCCACAGCTCGTGTTGCGCTTCGTTGGGCATGCCATCGAGGGGGTTACTGCTATGCCGGTCGCGGGGGTGAACGCGAGCCGGATGTGGGGCGGCCTCTTCCTGATCGACGGCTCACCAGTCGCGTTCTGGTCGCCTCTGGCCATTCTGACGGTCCTGGCAGTCCTGGCGTTGCTCTCTTATGCGATTCAGCGCGCGGGCGGAGCCCGGACGAGGTCCGTGCCCGTCTGGTACTGCGGAGAAGAGCACGCAGCTGCCACAGTCCGCTACCCCGCCAGCAGCTTCTACCTGCCCTTCAAACACGCGTTCCAGGGGATCTATCCCAGTGGAAAAGTGCATGTGCCGAAATTCCCTGCACCCCTTCGCCGCGCGCTGGATTTTGACCAATGGCTGTATAGGCCGACAGTCAAAGTTATTGACACAGCCGCAGACCGCATCAGCAGAACGCACGTCGGAATCCTGCAAATCTATCTTCTGTGGATAGTCATTGGCGCCATCGTAGTGACTGGAATCCTGTTGTGGGTGAGGGGCTGAGGAGGTGGGCATGAGTACTCCAGATCAGGTGACCGTTACGCGAGTTAAGGAAACAGTCGCCGCGCGCAGCGACGGTGCTCTCCTGTCAGCGACCGTACCTCACGCCGATACCCTCCAGTTCACGATCGAGAAGACGGCCATGCGAGCCGTCGTGGAGGGGCTGGTCAACGAGTTGCAGGCGCGCTTCATGATTTCAGTGGGAACTGATAAGAGACCCCTAACCGGCGACTTCGCGATTGTGCATCTGTTTTCGCTCGACCCTGAGCATCTCTACGTTCTGCTCGAATCTCCCGTGTCCGAAAAAGACCTGAGGATTGAATCGATCACCGAGGTCATCGCGGGGGCAAATTGGGCAGAACGGGAATTCCGGGATGCCATTGGCGTCCATCCCGAGGGGCATCCGGATCCACGCCGACTGCTCTTGGCAGACGATTGGCCGGAAGGTGTGTATCCCCTGCGGAGAGATTTTCCTTACAACTATCGGCCTCCGCGTGCTGAAAATGTACGCCCGCAAATGCGTGAACCACCCCCGGGCGCGAGCGTGCTGCCGATGGGACCTTTCTTTCCGGTTCTGGAAGAACCCGCCTACTGGCGCTTGTTCGTCGAAGGCGAGATGATCGTGGGATGCGATACCCGCCTCTTTTACAACCACCGCGGGATTGAAAAGCTGGGTGACAGCGCTCTGACCTACAACGAGATCCCATTCTTGGCCGAGAGAATATGCGGGATTTGCGGCTTCATTCATTCCACATGCTATTGCCAGGCCGTGGAGAAGGCTGCAGGCATCGAAGCGCCGCGCAGGGCCAGGTACATCCGAACGATCATGCTGGAGCTGGAACGCATCCACTCGCACCTGCTCTGGTTGGGCATTGCAGGGCACATTATCGGTTTCGAGACGGTGCTCATGCAGACCTGGCGGATTCGTGAGCCAGTCATGTGGCTTTGTGAAGAGATTTCCGGGAACCGCAAGGCGTACGGAATGAATACGATCGGTGGACTCAGGCGCGATCTCCCCGATCAGATAAAGCCAAAGCTCCTCGAGACGCTTGCCAAGGTGGAAAGGGAGGCGACAACAGTTCGCAACGCCATCATTGGGGACACCACGTTGCATGCCAGGACCAGGGGAGTTGGCGTACTAACGAACGAGTGGGCGAAGAAAATCTGTGTCGTGGGCCCACCGGCCAGAGCTTCTGGGGTGGCGATCGATGCGCGGATCGATCACCCCTATGCGGCGTACGACGAGATACGTCCTCAGATTGCCACACAGGAGGCGGGTGATACGTGGGCGCGCGTGCTCGTGCGAGTCGCCGAGTTGCTGGACTCAATACGGTTGGTGCGCGAGGCTCTCGCGGCAATCCCTGGGGGTCCCATTTGCGCGGAGATCAAGGAGGAGATACCCCCGGGTAGAGTCGGGGTGTCGGTGGTGGAGGCGCCGAGGGGCGAGGCACTGCATTTTGTCCAGACGGGCGGCGACAACCGCCCGTATCGGTGGAGAGTGCGTGCACCCACCTATCCGAATCTTCAGGCCATGCCGGCCATGGTCGCAAATGCAAACATCGCAGATGTACCAATCACGCTGGGAAGTCTCGATCCTTGCTTCTCGTGCACGGAGCGCCTTGAGACGCTCGACAAAAGGACGGGTGAAGTCAGGGTTTATTCCCACGCCGAGATCCTTGAGATCTCCAGAAGGAGAGCTCGCAGCGGAGGGGCGCGATGACAGTTTGGCTCATCAAGAGTTTGCTGCTCTGCTTGCTGAATGTAGCGGCCGCTCTGTTCTTGTCGCCACTTTGCGAAGGCATCATGCGCAAGCTCCGAGCCGCGATCCACTCTCGAATTGGACCTCCCATCTGGCAACCCTATTGGGATCTCTTGAAACTCCTGGGCAAGGAGGACCTCCGCAGCACCGGCGGAATCGTGTATGCAAGCCTGCCGGCATTCACGCTAGGTTCGGCGCTGCTGCTTGCTGCACTTATCCCAATGGGGACCGCCGCGCCGCTTGCATTTGCCGGCGACATGATCGTGGTGATCTATGTTGCGGCCATGAGCGGTGTACTGCTCATGTTGAGTGGTTTTGCCAGCGCCAGCCCTTACGCTTCCATCGGGAGCTCCCGCGAAATGATGATGCTTTTATCTGTCGAACCCATCCTGGCCATTGCTCTCTCCGTGGGTGCGTTCAAGGCAAAGACTCTGGCCGTAGGTGGCATGGTGAACTGGCAAGTGCAGAATGGACCATGCATCAGTATGGCGATTGCGGGCGTGGCGTTTTTCCTCGCTTTGCAAGCCGTGGCTGGCAAATTGCCATTCGACATTGCCGAGGCCGACCAGGAAATCATGGGGGGCCCATTGGTGGAGCAAAGCGGTCCGCGCCTCGCGCTCTTCCGCTGGGCTATGTGGGTGAAGCAGCTAGTGCTCGCTTTTTTGCTGGTGGAAGTGTTCTTTCCTTGGCCGCACCTTGGAAGCTACCTGATTGATCTGATCGCAACGATTGTGAAGGTGCTCATCGTGCTCGTGCTGGTGGCCGTCATCGATGCCGTCAATCCGCGGCTCCGCATCGATCAAGCCCTGGGTTACTACATGCGGGTCGCGTTTTCGTCCCTGGCAGCCTTGGCTTTTGCGGTGATTGGGAAGTAGCAGGAGGTTGAAGTGTTCCTGAGCAAGCTGCGAGAAGCGCTGATTTGCTTGAAAGCAGGGCGTGTGACTCTCGGATACCCGTTTGCGCCCCATGAACCAAAGCCTGGGTTCCGCGGCAAGATCACGATCGACGCCGATCTATGTTTCGGATGCGGCGGATGCGCAAACGTCTGCCCGGCTGGTGTGATTGTAGTGTCCGACACGGAACAGTACATGAGGACGCTCGAGTTCTACTGGCGCAGGTGCACCTATTGCGACAGGTGCGAAGAAGTTTGTCCCGAGAAAGCGATCACTCTCACCCAGCAATTCGAAACCGCCACGAACGCTCCCCAGGATATGTACATGCGGCTGGAGGTTTTCATGGGACCCTGCCAGAGGTGCGGCAGGTGTTTCCCGCCTCTTACACCGCTTGACCGGATGATGAAAACCGGTTTCAGGGAGGGCTTGCGGGGAGGAAGAGCATGAACCTGGAAGCGCTGCACACCGGCTTGATCGAGACTCTGAGCTTGACCCTGGTGATTACCTCGGTGGCCGCAGTGGAGATGCGCAGGCTCAAATTCTCGATCGTCGCGTACCTCTGTCAAGCCCTCTTGATCGTAGGTCTGATTCTGAGCTTTGCTGCTGTCAACAGGGCCCTGTACTGGTGGGCTGCCACTGCTTTAGTTACGAAGGTGATCCTTACACCCTGGTTCCTTTTCCGGTCGATCCGCGGTGTGGACGACCACGAAGTGAAGCCGGTGATTGGTTTTGGCCCCTCGGCGGTGATTGCGGCCTTGCTGATGATGAGCTTCTATCATCTCACACACGGCCGAGGCGCACTTCTGGCGCCAACCGAGATGGCGCAGCTCGGGGTGTTCCGAACGAATTTGGCAGTAGCGTCCACAGTTTTCGCACTTGGCTTGTATGCTGTGCTGACCCGTCGGGATGCAATCAAGGCGGTGATCGGGCTGTGCCTCCTCGAAAACGGCGTGCACCTGAGTTTGGTGAGCTTGGCTCCTGGCATGCCGGAAACCGCGCTCTTCGGAGTTGCTACCGAAGTGGTTGTGACAGTCTTCCTGCTGCTCTATGTGGTAGACGGAGTACGGCGGGAGTTCGGCTCCACTGATACGTTTAGGCTGCGGGAATTGAGGTGGTAAGTGCGTTCAAACGGTTGGGACGGGGGACGTACGTATGGCTGGTGACATGCTGATAGAGACATCCATCGTACCCGCGGTCGTATTTCTCTTACCGATGTTGGCGGGCACCATCGTGTTCTCGATACCGGGTGTGGGCCGCGCTTTTCAACAATGGTTGTCCGTTTTGACGGCAGCAGTTGTGACTGGGCTGGGTGCTTGGATGGCCTCCCGGATCCTGCAGGGGCTTGTGCTCACTACCTGGAACGGTGAGCTACGTGTCGATGCCTTGAGTGCCTTGATGGTAATCATTATTGGAGGCATCGGGCTGCTCGCATCGCTTTACTCTGTGCGCTACCTTGCGGCGCGCATGGCTGAGGACACTACCTTGCGGCGCATGCGCATATTTCATGGCCTTCTGATGTGGTTTTTCGGGACCATGTTGTGGGGATGCGTCACCAATAACGTGATCATGCTCTACGTCGCCATTGAAGCGACCACTCTCACCTCAGGCCTTCTCGTAGCCTTCTATTGGGATCGGCGGGCGCTGGAGGCCGGCTACAAATACCTCATGTTGCTGACCATTGGGATCACCTTCGCTCTGTTCGGTTGCGTGCTGCTTTACGCCGGTGCGGCGGCCACGAATAAGCTGGCTGGAGGGAGCGCCCTGCTGATTAGCGACATCCGGAACGTCGTGCCATTCATTCCAAGCGGCACCGCGGCAATAACGATTGCGTTTCTAGTGATCGGATTCGGGACCAAAGCGGGGATTGCGCCGTTTCATCCGTGGCTCCCGGACGCGCACGCAGAGGCGCCTACGCCGATTAGCGTGCTTTTGTCGGGCGTGATGATAAATATGGCGCTCTATGCCATGGCCCGCACGGTGAGCATCTTCTACCCAGCATGGCCTCAGGTCACAGTCTTCATCGTGGCGCTGGGCACTTTCAGCATGTTGCTCGGCATCATTTTGGCTTTGGCCCAAGACGACCTCAAGCGGTTGCTAGCCTATTCGTCCGTAAGCCAGATGGGCTATGTGCTGGTGGGGATCGGACTCGGAACTTACTTGGGCTGCTATGGTGGCCTGTATCACTTGCTCAACCATGCGCTCTCCAAATCTCTGTTGTTCATGTGCGTGGGTGCAGTGATCTATGCCACTGGTGTCCGGCGAATAGCCGAACTCGGCGGACTGAGAAAACAGATGCCTATCACAAGCGTCTGCTTCCTTCTAGGGGCCTTGGCGATTGCGGGCTTCCCACCGCTAAACGGATTCTGGAGCAAACTGACCGTATATCTGGCCCTCGCCAGGGCCGGAATGTGGTGGGCGGCAGTCATTGCCATTCTGACGAGTATTCTGACCATGGTCGTTATGCTTCGCGCGGTGTACAGAGTTTTTTGGGGAGAACCCCGCTCGAGCGGGACGTCCGCGTTGGCCGCGCGGGAAGTACCAGCGCTCATGTGGGTCCCCATGGTGGTTTTGGCGGCTATGTGCGGATTGCTTGGGATTTGGCCTCAAGGACCGTACCCGCTGCTGGACCGTGCAGCGAAGGTGCTGGCCACTTTGGGTCGGTAACTCGGTTTTATCTGTCGCTAGTTCTTTGGGGATACCCGATGCAGGAGTCAAAAGATGATCGTTCGACCTTCGCAGATACCTTTGGTCCCCGGAGATCTAGCCTTCTGCACTCTGCGCTGGACCAATGCAGTTATCTGCCTGGCGGCCGGAGAGGGTTGATCTGCTCAGCTGAGGTGCCAGTATGTTAGAACGTCTGTGCCGTAAAGCGTTTTGCAAAGCCCTTTGGGTGTATCACGCCAACACCGGAGCATGCAACGGATGCGATATCGAAGTTATCGATGTTCTCACTCCTTATTATGATGCCGAACGTTTTGGGATCAAGCTTGTAGGGTCTCCCCGGCACGCGGATGTGATCCTGATTTGCGGCCCTGTCACTCGACAAGTTGCACCAGCGCTAAGGAGATTGGTGGAGGCTGTTCCCAACCCTAAGCTCACATTCGCAATTGGTTCCTGTGCAACGGGAGGAGGTTGCTGGTTTGACACCTACAACGTGTTGGGAGGTGCCGACAACGTGATCCCGGTCGATTACTATATCCCGGGTTGTCCTCCTCGACCTGAAGCCATCCTTTACGGAGTGGCTTTTGCATTGGGCTTGGTCCCGAAGAAGATAGCCGAGGAAAGGCTGAGTCAAGAAACGCTCGAGGAGTTGGCGCACGGGAAATCCATCGTCACGGAGAAATGTCTTCGGACGGTGCCTTGAACGTGGCCGAAATGGCGCTGCGCTCTTGGGAGCCTTCTCTTGGGCCACGCCCTCGATGCCTGGAGACATGCCGTTGCTTTGAGCCCTTGACGGAGACGGTGCCACTGGCTGTTCTGCACGGTTACTACGAAGAGGACATTCATCGCCACTGCTGTGCTACTTCCGGGCGGTGCCTGGCGATCAGCCGACCGAGCCGGGGTAACTGCGACGCACTTGGGAATTGCACGCTGCGGGACTGTGTGGAAAGGGGGGAATGTTATGGAGGGTCTGGAGCGTTTTCTGGTTGAGAGCCCGTTCTTCAAAGGGATGAAAAAGGAATATCTGGAGCTGCTGGCGGGATGTGCATCAATCGTGCGTTTTGACGCCGGGGAGTTTATCCTCCTTTAGGGCAAGGTGGCTAACGCATGCTACCTGATCCGGCAAGGTAAGGTATCGCTTGAGGTTCTTGCGCCGAAGCGGAGTTCGCTCACCATTCAGACCCTGGGCGAAGGCGAGGTTCTGGGGTGGTCCTGGCTGGTTCGGCCATACCAATGGCATTTCGATGCACGGGCCGTGGAGTTGACACGCGCCATAGCAACAGCAACATTCATAAGCGCGGGGCCAAGGAGTTGGCGCACCATGGGAATGTGTTTCGTGCAGTGATAAGACATATCGGAACGGGCTCCCTGCTGATTGGGATACATCACGCTCACTTTAATCATAGTGCCTCCCAAAGCTGGTATGCCGCTGGCGCGGGCTGTTCGGTGAGCAGACTCTAAGGCACCTCGTGAGCTTTCGTCAATCGTGCGCACGGGCTGCCAACTGATAAGTCGCTTTACCGGTAACTTGGGTACCGGGACCAACTGTACGGTTTCGGCGTAAATCGGGCATTGAGCCCATTGGAGTGGTGGGAAATCCAGTTCGCATCAGTTACCGATGCACAGTCCTGTAACTGAACAGTTTTTGGCATTCTTGTCGGAGAAAACCGCCGGTGACGGGGATGGGGTGATTGCCCTTCTCGAAGACCAGCCGGCAGGGGATTAGACAAGCTCGCCACTTGTAGTCTTCCGTACCGCGCTTGCGGCCATAAGCGGCAATATCTTCTTGGGAAACGCCGTAGACGACCGCGCCAATTCTAGACCACACGCAGGCACCGGCGCACATGGCACAGGGCTCGTGCGTGGAGTAGAGAACGAAGTCGGACAGGTAACGGCCATAGCCGCTTGATACGTATTTGAGCGTTTCCAACTCTACGTGTTTGATGCTAGATCCCGAAGTTTTTACTCGGTTACCGGCACTGGCAATGACCACTTCGCGCCTGCCAGTAAGGCGTGTGATGACCGCGCCAATGGGATAGTCGCCCCGGTCACCGGCGCGTTTGGCCTCCGAGATAGCCAGCTCCATGAACTTCTTTCGCGGTTTGTAGGAAGGAGGGATCATGTTGATGGATTATATCCGTTTGTCGCAAGTGTTTCTCAGGATAGCCCCACATGTCCGGTTTATGCCGCGTTTATCGGGCATTGAGTCCATTGAGCTCGTGATGTTCCAACAGATATCTCGCACCTCAGACTTTCATTCTTAACATCGACTACCCGCGTGCCAACAAATAGTAGAGGGGTGATTTTATTCTGAAGTATAAGGAAGAGCCACAAGAGATCCTGGCAGTAATCGCGGCGTCTAGGGCCCTTCCAACTTGTTCCAGCAAATCCCTTCGAAAATGCTTTTTCCATGTTCGCGTCCGTTCCTTGGACCGTCATTTGGCCCCAATAGTTGGAACAGCATTAGACGGCTCCGCCCAGTGAGAGAAAGAGAGTGAGATAACGCTTCAGGTTCTGGGTGATGAGGAAATTTTCTTTCACGTGCTCATGTCCCCGCTCACCCAAGCGAGCGGCAATTTCCGGATGCGAGAGCAGGAAACGGATCTGATACGCGGTTCCCTCGACGGAGTGCGCCAGCAGCCCAGTGTGCTTGTGAATGATCTGGGTGGGGATTCCGCCGACGGCGGAGGCGACGACGGGTTTCTTCTTCCAGAGGGCCTCGGAAACGGTAAGGCCAAAACCTTCGCGCAGACTTTTTTGAATGACGATTGAAGAGGCACGCTGCAGCGCGTTCACTTCCAGGGGAGCCCAGGCGGGAAGCTCGAGCACCTTGATATCTGGGTCGCCTTCCGCGGCCCGATGGACTTCCTTCAAGACTTGAGCGCCTTCGGGATCGTCCGAGGCGCTTCCGCCCGCCAGCACCAACTGACAATCGAAATAGCGCTTCACGATGCGGTAAGCGCGAATGACGCCGAGCGGGTCTTTGAGCCGGTCGAAGCGGGAAATCTGCGTAAGGATAGGCCGCAGCGGATCAATCTGATAGCGGGAGAGCACATTGGCGATGAATTCGGGCGGCAAGTCCCGATTTTTTTCGGAGAGCGGGTCGATCGCAGGATAGAAAAGATATTGCGGAATAGGAAGCTGGCGCGCGAATTCAGGAGAGGAAAAGATCGCACCGTCGTAGCGGGAAACGTAGGAATGGAGAAAATTCCAGACCGTGGGGTTCGGATGAGAAAGATCGATGTGGCAGCGCCAGACCCAGTGGTTTTTTCCGTTTGTGCGGTCCTCGATGAGGCCAACGGGCTGGGGATCATGGATGATCACGAATTCGACATCGAGCGGGAGACGATGCAGGTTTCGTTGCTGGTATTCCCGGAAGATGTCGAAGTCGCGAGGCTGCGGATGATAGGGCGCGCCATGGAGAGCGTTGTGGAAGGACTTGGTGACCTGGAAGAAATCTTCGCCACCGGTGATGACATCCCAGCGGAAGAGAAGGCCCAGATCTTCCGCGAGAGGCACGAGGCGATTGAGCATCTCGGCAACGCCGCCGCCAACAGCGGTGGAATTCACCATTTCGACGCGGCGTCCTTGCAACGGACGGGCCAAAGCGCGCAATTCCTCGATCTCACCCGCACCAATTACCGCGGCGTAGTCATCCAGCGGGATGCGGTTCGCGGTCTGCACTTCCGTCATGTTTTCTCCTCTCGCGGTCCATCAGGCGAAGCAATTTGTTGCGGGCGCTATCAAGGGTGTTGGTGTAGATATCAATGCGATTAACGTTTTCGGCGAGAGTTATGAGGCCGAGGCCGTCCGCGAGCCAGTGCGAAAAATCGTTGGTACGGAGGTGAAGCCGCAGCCGGGAAGAAATGAAATGGAAATAGAAACTGGAGTGGCTGAGGTGAGTAACCCCGACACGAAACTCATCGAGACTCCTCGCCGTCAGGCCCAGAGGAAGAGCGACTTCGATGGATTCGCAGAAATAGAAGGGCTCAAGAGCGGATTGATCGGCAAATTCAGGATGGAGTTTGCAGAAATCGCGGACAAGCTGGCACAAGTCGGCACGCAAGGCGGCAAGAGAGGAATAATCGCGGATATCGAGAGCGGCGAGTTGTTCGGCGAGAGCGTCGCGATTGGCATCGGCGAGAACCCATTGCGCGAAATCGTTGGAGAAGCCTTCGGTAAGGAAATGGTGGCTGCTGAGGGTCTGAAAGGTGTGATGAAAGATGGATGCGTCGCTGCACTGTTCGAGTCCGGCGAGAAGCTCGGACAGTGTCATCGCGGAAATGTTGCCGATGCGAGTGAGATTGCCCACGGTGAAAAAGTTAAAAGGTGTCTCTGCTGTCTCCATGAGATGCTTGCCTCCCTCCGTGGCCAGGTACGGCCGCTTTCGTTTAGGTCAAAAACGGAACTTCATTCCGCTCCGGGGCTTCGATCCTAATCTCGGTAAGATCGGAAAGAAGATGCGCGGCCCAACGGTAGATATTGTATTCGCGAATGGTTTTGCGCATGCGGGCTATGCGGGCGGACTGCTGCTCGGAGCTCAAGTCCAGGGCCTGGTAGATGGCCTCGGCGAGCTGCTGGACGTCGTAGGGATTGATGAGCAGAGCGTCGGTGAGTTCGTGCGCGGCTCCGGTAAACGAACTGAGGATCAGGGCACCTTGTTCATCCTCACGGGCAGCAATGAATTCCTTGGCAACGAGATTCATTCCGTCGTGAAGAGACGTGACCAGGCAAACCGAGGCAGCCCGGTAGAAACGGGCGATCTCCTGATGGGAGTGGTGCCGCAAGAGAAGAACAATGGGCTTCCAGTGGCCAACCTGAAACCGGTGGTTGATTCGTTCCGCTTCTGCATTGACCTCCTGGATAAATTGTTGATAGCGAGAGATGTCCGTGCGACTGGGAGCACCGATCTGCACCAGGGAGAAGCGGCGCTGGTAAGCAGGATGAAGCTCAAGGAAGCGTTCGACCCCGCGGAACCGTTCGATGATCCCTTTGGTGTAGTCCAGGCGATCGACACCGATAGCGAGAAGCGACGCTTCGATGCCCAACTCGGCACAAAGTACGCCGCGCTCCTCACCTGCACTGCGAGAAGGCTTCGCTTCGCCATTGGTTTTGGGAAATGCCACGCTGATGGGATACGGGCGTACGCGAGTGACATGGCCCTGGCGATTAACGGCGAAGCGGTCCCACTCGGTCAAAGCTTCTAGGGCGTGATCCACCGTTTCCAAGAAATTGTTGCAGTGGGTCTGAATGTGAAAACCGATCAGGTCGGCTCCGAGTAAGCCTTCCAAAAGCTCGCGCTGCCAGGGGCAGATGCCGAACACTTCGGCGTTGGGCCAGGGAATATGCCAGAAAATCGCGACGGCCGCATCCGGGCGGGCTTCCTTCACCATCTTCGGCAGCAGTGCGAAGTGATAGTCCTGCGCAAGGAGAATGGGTGACTGCGCTCCTTTCATCTCTTCGAGGACGGCATCGGCAAAGCGGCGGTTCACCCGCTGGTAATGAATCCAGTCATCCAGGCGAAAGGTCGGGCGCGTATGTGCGATGTGGCAGAGGGGCCACAAGCCTTCATTGGAAAACCCTTCGTAGTAACCGCTCTCCTCTTCCTCGGTGAGCCAAACGCGCCGCAGGGTATAGGTGGGGCGGTCAGGTGGAACCTGCAAATGATCGTGCTCATCAACAACTTCACGGTCGGCATTGCCGGAACCGTTGGCGATCCAAGTGCCATTACAAGCCTGAAGGACGGGCTCCAGGGCGGTGACGAGACCGCTGGCCGGGACGATCATTTGTATGGCCTTGTCTTTTTCGCGAAAAACGTGCATGTAGGGCTCGCGATTTGACACGACGAAGAGAGGCTTGGCGCCCAACTTGTTCCGCAGGCTGACGCGGAGGCGCTCTGCGGTCCAAACAGAAGATTGCGATTCGCGAAGTTGTGCCTCCTCCTGTGCTGCTGCTCGCGCGGTATTTAACGCATGGGCGAGGTGCTTTACCTCGGTGTGGATCTGGTCGAACAATTCGCCTTTGGGAAGCTCAGAACTCGTATCGGAGGACCCGGCGCGCATGGTCACGAGCCATTTTGCAGTGCGTGCGAGAGGCGCGGTGATGTTCCAGCGGACAAGAACGAACGCCAAAGCAGTAATCAGTATGGTTTGCAGAAGGGCGGTGAGAAGAGAGTCGCGGAGAGAGTGAGAGAGGCGTTCGTCGATATAACTCGTGTCAAAGATAACAAGCAAGGTGCCGGTCTGTTCTGTGTCGCGATGAAGTGGCAGCGCGTAAACGTACAGGGGAAGGCCAGCAACACTCAGAAAATCGGCCGCACCCGCGCCGAGTTTGTCGGAGCGGGCCGCGGTGTTAGGGCGTTCTTCGAAATACTGAGGATGGTCAGGAGTAATCGCCAGGACCTTACCGGAACGGTCGTAAATCGCAACTCCCAGGAGGTGTTCCCGCTGCCCGATTCGAGCAACCATCCGCTGAAGATTCTTGTCGGTGGCACGGCCGGGAACGGCCTCGACACTTTCCTGAAGAGTTTCCGCTAATGTGGCAGCGCGCCGGGAGAGATCGTTGTACAAACTGCGGCGCTGGGTGCGGTACTGGTAGCTGGCGTAGAGAAGAGAGACGAGAACGACACTGAAGGCGAGCGGCAGGACAAGTTTGAGTGTGGTGCGCATGCGGCTGTCTCCACGGCTGGTTGCCCTTCGCTGTTCAATCAAGCGGCCGGAAATGTACGGACGAAGAACTGATCGTAGTGGTTTACAACGCCGTGTAAGATCGCGAAGCGGCCATCGCCACTACATCCAGGACCCGCCAGAAAGTACAAGAATCCTAGGTCACGTCACAGACGCAATCCGGCGAATAGGTACAAGACCAACAGGATGATCAGGACCAGCCCGACAATCCCTACGCCCCTGAGGGCCACGGTAACTTCACTTGGGCGGGGAAGCTGCTGTGGCCCCTTTTCATCATCCCGTTGAAGCAGCAGCTGACTTCTGTTCCGTTTCTTCCCAGACCCGCACCATCTTGGTGCTCTTAGATGCCCGTAAGTCCTTCGCAACATCGCGCCAGATGTCAGCCTGAGATATTTCCGATGGTGGCATCAGGTCAGCTTCTGCTTCCAAAGTTTCGGCCACAAAATCATCCACACGCACCAATCGTGGTTTTATGTCTTGCTGCATACTGCACCTCTGTGCGCATTCTACGCCAACGTACCCACGGTTTAAACACTGGTTTTTTCAACTTCTGATTCATCCTAGATTCACAAAATAACAATGCAGTCTACTGAACGGAGGAACCGCGGGCCGTCAGTAAGCGATGACGCGACGATTGCCCACAAACATCTGATTCTGGGCATCGAAACTCACGAAAACAGAATGCGTAAAATCAGCTACTTGTGGAGCGACGAAACTTGGGGTTTTGGGGCCGCTCTTGGGGTGGTTCCGTGGGACCAACCTATCGGGCAACGGCGGATTGGTACTTGATTGGTCGAAATTGAGTCCTCCACGAGCGCATCAACGTTTAAGTGGACGCCAAACCGGACAACTTCGTTCCAGTACCCACATGGACGGCTCCCGCGTTTCGGAAACTGACCCACCTTGAATAGTCGACTGGAGCACCGGGCGAGGAATCTCCCTCTCTACGCTTAAACGCCCGCCCCCAGCTTCACTTTCACGGATCGCTCCAACAAGTGCAGAGCCAGCGCCTGGTTTGCCTGCGTCCACAAGAGCGGCGTGTGATCGTTGGGGACATATTCCCCATCTTTCAGGAAGTACAGTTCGGGGCAACCTCCCGTCGGCGTCAATTGCCGCAAGGAGCGGTTGAAAAAGTAAACTTGCCTGCGAAAACTCTCTGCGTCCGAAGGGTTCGCCAGAAAGCGCTCGCCGTAAATGATGGAGAGCTGCGGATCGAAGATGCACCACTGGGCCTCGCAACCCGGCTGCAGAAGCGCGTCCCGGTAGGCCATCCGTTCGCTGAAGTCGCTGCTCATCTGGCCCGGCGCAAACCATTGATCGTAATCCTGACAAAAATAGGAATCGCCGGCATAACGCTTGATGCCGATCTCGCCCTTGAGCCGCGCCTGCACCAGACTGAGGATGGCGTCTTGCGCCGCAAGTTCCCGCACAACGCGCAACGGGTGAATCAAGGAGAGCAAGGCGGAATCCGCGAGCCGCTCCGGCGGCGCCTCAAACGGCAGCGTGGCATCGAGCCGCGCGCGCCCCTTCGCGATCAAGTGGTCCAGCCTCGCCAGCCTTTCTGGAGGCGCGGAAACATCGTCCCCGTTCTCGCGCTTGTCAGGCGAGCGCAGGTTCTCCCGCATTTCTTCCAGTCCCGCCACAACGGCGCCGACACTCGAATTGCGAATCGCAAGTCCTTCTTCCCACGCCCCGCTGTCCCTATCCTGCCAATACTCGATGGCCTCAAAGTAGCGCGGAAGAAGCTCGTAGGTTTCCCAATCCGCGGCGGTCAGCGGAAGCGCGCCGGAGTTCGCGAGAACGAATCGAAACCACAGCGCCAGTCCCAGCGCGTCGTTTTGCGCGTGCGGCCACTTTTCCGGGAGCTCGCCGAGCGCCTGTGCCGCGAAGCGGATGTGCGGGCGGCGCTGCACATCGTCTTTCAGCAGGCGGGAGGTGTCATTAATAATGTCCAGGAAGCGCGGCCGCTGCCTGGCAAAAAATTGCGAGAGGCCTTGCATGCAGGCGATGGCGGGTGCAAGTTCTCCGCGCAATCGGAACGAATTCGCCACCAGCACATTGTCCCGGACCCAGACGTTGTGATAACCCGAAACGCTATTCGCGCCAGGCGCGGCCGTGGCCGCGAACAACCCGTGCTCCACCGGCAGGATCGCATGCGTGCCGTGGGCTTCCAGCGTTTCCCGGATCTTTGCGAGACTCTCCGGTGTATATTCCTCGGCAATCAAGTATTGCAAAAGCCCGTCCTGGGGCATCGATGCCGCCTTCCCTGCCTGCGTGGTATCGGGCATTTTTCACCGACAGGGAATTCTATCGCACTCGTGCTCCGCGCTCATCCAGAGATCGCCATCGGAAGTGAGCGTACAGACAGCAGCTCTATGACGGCGGCGTCACGTGTGTCCAACTGACAATTGCCGGGAACAAAACATGGCGCGGCGGTGTCTGAAACATAGTAGTGGTTCCCGTCGTATCTTCAGGTGAGAGGCACGCTGTACGGGCTCGATAGTTGCGCGCCATCTGCTTCCCCGAGGAGCGCCGGGTGCATGAACACTGAGGGATTAGGGCCGCGAGGGCTGGACCGCCGCAGGGCCCCGCGTTTTCGCTACCAGGCTCATCTCGAGATCGAATGGGGTTCCGCCCGGCTGAAAGCCCGCACGCGGGACATCAGCGCCGGTGGGATGTTCATCGAATCGGAAGATGTGCTTTGGGTGGGCGCGGGCTTCCGCGCGCGAATCGCCATGGAGCGGCCTTTTTGGCTGGATTGTTCGGTGAAGCGCGTCGAGCCCGGCCTCGGCATGGGCGTCACCTTCGCGCTTGCCGAAGAGCAGAGCCAGCAGCATTTCCAGGATCTGCTCGCGAAACTCGCGGCGGCATCCTAAAGCCGTATACTAAAGTTCATGACTCGTTGCCTGGATTGCGGTGCAGTGCGCACTTCAGATCAGTGTCCCGTTTGCGGGTTAACCTCCGCCGCCGCGGAACTCGTCTTCCGCCGCCGCTTGCTGCTGCAGACGGGAATCTTCCTCACCGGTTCGCTCCTCTTTCCTTATGTCAGCCAGATTTACGCTCCGCTGGACCTGGACGCGATGCTGGTGTTCTTCGGCGTGGTCTTCTTCCTGGCGCTGACGCTGGCGGTATTCCTGGAGCGCCGCGCGCACGCGCGCCAGGAAATCGAGTTCCTGAAGCGCCTGTTCACGGGATTAATCCCAATACCTTTCATCCTGTCGACCGCGCTTTTCCTGAACGGCAGGCTGGATTCGCCGAAGAATGTGACCTATCACACGGCGATCGTTGACAGCCGCTATCAGATGAAAGGGGTAGTGCGGGGCACGCGGCGGTTGTTTGTGCCGTCGTGGCGCGCAGGACACCGCTACGAGCGGCTGGCGGTGGATTTGGATGATTTTGACCGCTTCCGCCCGGGCGACAAGATTGTGGTTGGCGCCGAGCCGGGAGCGCTGGGCATACCGTGGTTTTACGGCGTCTATCGCCAATAATTCCCAGAAACGAAACCGGCAATTTCAGCCTGAATTCCAGACTTGACCAATTGCAGGCGAGCGCATCTTGTTTTGTTTCCTTCGACTGTAGTGGGAAAATCCAACTTCACCGAAGTTGGATCTTCCCTCATCGTCCAACTCGAAAAATTCGTCATTCCGACCGGAGGGACGGCGCTTTTGGCCGTCCCGGAGCGGAGGAATCCCTCTGCAACTTCGGATTCCAGGCTCAGTAGATGGGGCGGCCGTTGATGTCAAACGGCAGTTGCAGCTCCAGGAAGTGGCCGTCCTTGCCAAGACGGAAGCGCAATCGTTGCATGCGGCCGATATTGCGGTCCGTCCAATCGGGCGTGTGAATGGGATTATCGGGAAGATCGGCGAAAGACCAGGAAACGGTTTCCCCCTGAATGGTGAGTTTCTGCGGATCCAGATCGTAGACCTCCTCTTCCTCCACGTCGATAAACAGGTAGCGCTTCCAGAGGCGCACCAGCAGCAGGCCCTTCCTCTCGCAATGGTAAATGTTCCAGGAATTCGGAGCTTCGTCGTTGAACCGCAGAATGGCGAATGGCAGCGGCTTCCAGGTGTATTTCCTGGCAGCTTCGTTTTGCGCCGGCGCGAAGAAAGCGCACGAAAGACAAATGGCGAGGGCAGCGGCAACTCGCGCAAGCCAGCGGAACTGCGCGCTCATCTGCTGCAGCCGCAGTCGCGCCACAGGGCGCCCAATTCCCACAGGCCAAAGCCAACTTTGGGCGGAACTGGGTGCCCCACCTGGCGCGCGAGCATGGAGATTTGTCCACGGTGGTGCGCATCGTGGGCGAGCAGGTAGCCGACGAAGGTGACCACGATGGGAAATGTCTCGAGCAGGGGTTTCTTGTACTCGATGCTCGAAGCCTTGGAGGCGGGCGCAGGTGCGGTCTTCATCTTTGGAAACCTCGCGTGGAGTCCATGCAAAAGTGTACGACAGGAGGGGAAGAAGTAGCGAGCGGGAGCGGCACCCCCGGGAAGCGCAGGCTGTGCAAGCGCCGCCAGCGCCCAGCGCATGCCTGCGGCGCAGATACGAGACGGGGAACTCTATATAATGCAAGATGAACGGTGCGAGGCATAACTTGACGACGAAGATGTGGCGTGTGGTTGCGCGGGTCTTTCCGCGATGCAGCGTGATCTCACAGGCGATCGCGTTCAACCTCTTTCTGGCCTTTTTCCCAACATTACTCCTGGCGGTGTGGTTTGCGTCCAGTTGGATCGGCAGCAAAACCGCCCTGCTCGATACGATTCGTAATTTCACGGAGTTTCTGCCGCCGGGCAGCCAGGGGATCGTGACGGACTTCCTGGCGCGGCGCGGACCCGACGTATGGAAATTTGCGCTGCTCGGCTGGGCGGGGACACTGTTTGGCGGGTCGCAGGTGATGAAGCAGCTCATGGACGGGATCCACCTGATTTACGGGGATGATGAGCGCCTCGACTTTTTGCACCGCCAGTTCCGCGGCCTGCTGCTGTTGCTGATCACCATTGCCCCGATCCTGGCGGCGGGAATCCTGGGGGTGTTTGGGAGGCCGCTGCGGAGATGGTTCACGCTGCAATTGGGGGATAGGGTGTCGATCCACGGTTTGTGGCTGGTGTTTTTCCCGGCGACGGCGATGGTGTTGGCGATGCTGGCGCTCACGGTCATCTATTGGGTGGCGCGCCCGAAGGAGAAGAGTTTGCACCACGTGCTGCCCGGGGCCATGCTGGCGACACTGCTGTGGTGGCTGGTGAACGTCCTTTTTGGCGTTTATGTGCGGCGCGTGCCATACAGCGTGGTCTATGGCGGTCTGGCGGCGGTGATCGGTTTGCTCATCTGGATGCAAATTTCGGCGGTCATCGTGTTTTTGGGTGCGGCGTGGAATGCAGAGCAGGCGGTGGGAAGGAAGCGGTAAAGAGGAACAACTCACCGCCGGTAACACTGGCGCAGAAAAAGGAGCAGTGGCGGAAGTGAAACGCGTTGAGGTGGAGTGCTACGCGGGGTATCGCGCGGACGAACGGCCGGTGCGCGTGCGGCTGGGCCAGGAAACGCTGGAGGTGGCCGAAGTGGAAGACCGCTGGTATTCACCGGGAGAGACGTTTTTTCGTGTGCGCCTCGCGAACGGAGACCGCTATGTGTTGCGCCACGTGGAAGCGCAGGATACTTGGAGTCTCGAGGGATTCCGCAGCGGGGCGAATTAACGGCAATGCAATGGGTGCGGTGAAGCGCCTCGGAACTGGGCATAATGACGTTAGGACAGCCACTAACGTGAGCGTATAGTCAAGAGGTCCCCCCATCAATCAGGCGGCCTGAAGGGGATGGCGGGGCTCGACGGATAGGTCGCGAGAAGGGGCAAGGGAAGGGATGAACTCCAGAGTGATCCATCGCAAACCCTGTCGCCACTACCCGCACCTATTGATGCTCCTTGCCATCCTGGCGACCTCTGCTGTAGTGTCTCGCGCCCAGGACTCCCCGACCGGAACGGGCCAAGGCAACCCACCCGCAGAGAAAACGCAGGGCCATCCCACCGAAACGCAAACCCCCAAGGACAGTGGCGCAGCGAAGCAGGAAGTGTCCATGCTGGACACGGGCACGACCTTCAAGCTGCGCGTAAACCTCGTGCAGGTGCACGTGATTGTGCGGGACTCCGCCGGCAAACCAGTCGAGAATCTGCGCAAGGAAGATTTTCAGTTATACGACAGCGGGAAACTGCAGGCGATTACCACCTTCGGCGTGGAGACGGCCAAGTCCCGGAAGGAACGCGCGGAAGCAGCGGCAAAAACCCAGGCAGGCGAGGAGGAAACCGCTGCCGGCGGCTCCGTGATGCTGCCGGAACGCTTTGTGGCGATGACGTTCGATGACATCCACCTCAAAATGGCGGATGCCGTCACCGTGCGGGTGGCCGCGGGGCGGTTCGTGGATGCGATGACCCCGGGGGACCGGGTCGGCATTTTCTCGACCTCGGGGCAATTGACGCAGGATTTCACCAGCGACAAGGAAGCGCTGAAGCAGAAGCTCTTGGGACTGATGCCGCGAGGCGCGATGGGCGGGCACATCACCGATTGCCCCGACGTTTCGTACTACATGGCGGATCTGATTGAAAACAAGCACGACTCCCAGGCTCTCTCGGTCGTCGTTCAAGAAACGTTACAGTGCATGTTTGGCGGGAGCCAGCAGATGCTCGCTGCGGCCCAAGCGCAAGCGCAGGCCGCGGTACTGATGGCCTTGAATTCTGGGGATGCAGACAACAACTACACCTACCGCCTATTGGAAGAGGTGCTGCGGCGTTTGGCCGGGAAACCCGGTGAGCGAGTCCTGCTGTTGGCATCGCCGGGATTTCTGATTACGACGGACATGCTGGATGAATCGGGGATTGTGGACCGCGCGAACCGCGCCAACATCGTGATCAATACGCTGGACGCGCGCGGGCTGTACGCGCCCGAACCGGGAGGCGACATCTCGCAGCAAAACTCGGACACCCCGGTAACGGCGGGGCTGAAAGCGAGCTACCGGCTCACGGAGCAGTCGGAACTGCAGTTCGTTCTGATGGATTTTGCCTATGGTACAGGCGGCACGTTCTTCCATAATTCCAACGATCTGGAGGCTGGGCTGAAACTGGCAGGTGCGGTACCGGAAGTTTCCTATGTGCTGGGTTTTTCGCCGCAGAATCAGAAGATGGACGGGAAGTACCACACGCTCAAGGTAACGCTGGCGCAAAAACAGAAGTACGCCATCCAGGCGCGGCGCGGCTACTATGCCCCGAAGAAGCTGGATGATCCGCGGGAGATGGAAAGGCAGGAAATCCAGGAAGCGCTCTTTTCGCAGGATGAGATTCATGACCTCCCGCTGAGTTTGCAGACACAGTATTTCAAAACCGAGGATACGGGCGCGCGGCTGAGTGTGGTGTCGCATCTTGAACTGAAGGGGATGCACTTCCGCAAGGCGGAAGGCAGGAATTTTGACGATTTGACGCTCGCCACGGTCGTCTTTGACGAGAACGGAAATTTCATCACTGGCGGCGAGAAGCTTGTGAAAATGCGCCTGTTCGATGCGACCTTTGAAAAGCTCAGCCAGACCGGACTGACGGTGAAGTCGAGCTTCGATGTAAAGCCGGGCAAATACATGGTGCGGCAGGTGGTGCGGGATTCGGAAGGCGCGCAGATGGCGGCGCGCAACGGGACTGTGGTTATACCGTACTGACTCGGGTAGCGGTCTGCAGGAGGAGAGATGGCTAATTTGTACCCCCAGCAACCTTGCATCGCGTCTATCTCAGTAACGGCTACCACGCTCCAAATCAGCGTAGTGCTCTGAAGGAGGGGGAGATGAGCTTCAAACCTGGAATCAAGAACAGCAAACAGTTTTTTGCGGTGGCGCTGCTGGCGCTGGCGGCCTGGCCCCTTGCCGTTCGGGCGCAAGCGCCGGATGCCCCCAAACCTGCGCCCCCCCCCACGGCAGGAAATGAGCAGGCCGTGGCCACTGGCACAGTCATCCGGACGGAGTCGCGGATCGTCCTGGTGGATGCGGTGGTGACGGACAAGAAAGGGAAGTACGTCCCGGCTCTGACCCAGCAGGATTTCAAGGTTTACGAGGACAATAAAGAACAGGCCATTTCGAGCTTTTCGTTTGGCTCAGACCCGACGGTGCAGGCCAAGGGGCAGCAGCATTACATGATTTTGTTTTTCGACAATGCCTCGATGCAGCTGCCCGACCAAATCCAGGCGCGCAGCGCGGCGGCAAAGTTCATCGCAAAGAGCGCCGGGCCGGACCGCTTGATGGCCGTGGTGGATTTCGGCGGAACCCTGATCGTTAAGCAGAATTTCACGGCTAACGCGGAACTCCTGGAAGCGGCTGTATCGGGTGTGCACGCACCGCACATTCAAACGAATCCGCAGAGCGGATCGCAGCCCGTGACTGTCGCTTCCGCGGGGTTTTCGCCTCCGCTGGGGCTTTCGTCGATCAGCAGAGCGGAATCGGATTTTGGCGCGCACACCATGCTCCTCTCCATCCGCAGCTTGGCCAAAGATCTGCGCGCAGTGCCGGGCCGCAAAATGCTGGTGCTGTTCTCCGCAGGTTTTCCGCTGGACACGGAGAGTATGTCCGAGCTGACCGCCACAATTGATGCCTGCAACAAAGCCAACGTGGCAGTGTATTCGGTGGATGTGCGCGGATTGATGGCGCCCGGGCTGGGTGCAAGCGCGCCCGGGCCGGGAGGAAGCGCGCAATTACACCAGCCATCGGGCGTGCGGAGTGCGCACGCGGCGGCACTGAAAGACAGCAATCGGGCCATCCGGCCAAGACTGGTGATGGCGAGCTACAGCTTGGCCGCTTCCATGGATCCCCAGAAACCCGGCGGCGGTGGCGGGGGCACAGGCGGTGGAGGGACAGGCGGTGGAGGGACAGGCGGTGGAGGGACGGGCGGTGGAGGGACGGGCGGTGGAGGGACTGGCGGGGGCGGTAAAGGTGGGGGAACCGGTGGAGGCACCGGCGGCACGGGTGGCGGAGGGACTGGCGGAAAGGGCGGCGGAACCGGTGGAGGCACCGGCGGTGGCGGCAAAGGTGGGGGCACAGGGGGATCCGGCGGCGCAGCGGGAGCCCCGGGAAGTCCCTATGCGAACTACAACAATCCGATGACCCAGCCGCAGGTCATTTTGCCCCCGATGCCGAAGATGCCGGAAAGCGGGCAGACGAACCAGCAGATCCTGATGGCGCTGGCGGAAGGCACCGGCGGATTCACCATCTACAACACAAATGACCTGCTGGGCGGGCTGGATCGCATCGCGCAGGAGGCCAACCAGTTCTACGTGCTTGGTTATGTGCCGCAGGCAACGCCCGAGGGCAGTTGCCACACCCTGAAGGTGAAGCTGAACCGCGGCGGAATGGAAGTGAGGTCGCGCAGCGGATATTGCAACACGCGGCCCGTGAATCCACTCGATGGCAAGCCGATTGAGAAGCAGATGGAAAGTCGGGCGGCCGGATCGCAGGCCGGAGCCATTCACGGCACGATGCAAGCCCCGTACTTTTACACGGGGCCTAACATTGCGCGCGTGAATCTGGTGATGCAGATACCTGGCGACGCCATTGTGTTCAACAAGGACAAAGGGAAATACCACGCGGTGGTGAATGTGCTCGGGATTGCCTATAAACCGGATGGATCCACCGGGGCGCGGTTCAACGATGTGCTGAATATCGATCTGGGGAAGGACGAATGGAAGGAGTTCACGAATGAGCCCTACCGCTATCAAAACCAGTTCGATGCGGCGCCGGGAAACTACAAGTTGACGGTTGTGCTAAGTTCCGGCGGCGATGGCTTCGGAAAATTCGAGACGCCGTTGCAAATCGACCCTTACGACGGAAAGGAATTCACTCTGGGTGGCGTGGTCTTGTCCACCTTCCTGCAGCCGCTGACCGCGGTCTCGACGGAAGTGGACGCCGCGCTGCTCGAAGACCGCACGCCGCTGATCGTCCGGGGAATGCAGGTGACCCCGAGGGCGGATTACCGCTTCAAGAGGACGGACAATGTGGTGCTGTACTCCGAAATCTACGAGCCGCTGCTCAAGTCGGAGAATCCTCCGTTGGTGGGCGCGGGTTACCGCATCTTCGACAAGGCCACCAGCAAAGAGGTTTTGTTCTCCGGAGTTCAGTCCATGCAGGAGTACATGCAGAAGGGAAATCCCGTGATTCCGTTTGGGCTGATGGTCCATCTGAAGGATCTCCCCCCGGGCAATTACCGCCTGGTACTGCAAGCCGTGGATGCCGCGCAAAACCAGGCGCCGCCACGGGAAACGGAGTTCGTCCTGAGCGACTAGCGCCCAGGGCTAATCTCAAAGAACACAAGGGGTTGTTGGCGGCAACTTTCCGCGATTCAGAATATGCACCGCAGTGTCGGCGCACATTTGAGCGGTGAACTCATGCGGTGGCATTTGCTTTCCAAGGAAACTGAGCCGGTCACCCTGGAATTTCACGGCTTCGCCGGACAGAGCTTTGGGGCTTTTCTCACCGCAGGTGTGACGCTCAAGCTGCAGGGCGAAGCGAATGATTACGTCGTCGCCATAAGTCTTCACGCGATTCTGCCCCGTTGAGTCCATCTCGGGTCGATTGTTAGCCGGAAACTTCAAAATCCCCACACGTAAAATCGACGTGCGGGGCACCCAGAGTCTACCTTTTCAGTTCTCACCCGGGCCACCCTACCAGAACTGCACCTGCCAATTGCTGAGTCACATCAGCGGGTCCCCCCATAACATCAGGGCCGCCCGCCATCGGGCCGCCGAAGTCCTATGGATTTCTCAAGTAAAAACGGACAGCCATGTAAAACCAGATGACCCCCCATGCAACGCACCAAATTCTTCCAAACCACTTTGGCAGAGGCTTCCTCGACCCAACGGGACCAATCATGCCGGGATAGAACCTATCAGCCGTGAGGCCGAATATGATCCCAACGATGCCACAAATCAGCGCAACAAGGGCGTCAGTGTGTTTCAAAATCCGTCACCCCCACCATTGCCTCCACCGCCGTTTTGCTGCTGTCGGATTGCGGAGCATGTACCGTTAGGCATGATATTGACGTAGACCCCGCCTCCCACACCAGCGAATCCTGGAGTGCCGAGGTAAGCACCCACACTCGACGGGCCCGCGACGCCCCCACCATAAGGTCCGGCTGGAACGAATAATAGCGGTTCAATACCATTGCTTGGGCTTCCAGCTACACCCACACTCCCTTTGCTCGTCCCTAATTCCACCAGCCCATTGTTGCTCCAGCCTGTATTGGAGTCCCACTCACCCAGATAGCCCAGGAACCCTTCAGCCTTCGCACCTCTTATGTCCTTTTCCGGCTGAACTCCAGCGTACACAAAGAACCCTCCCCCGCATACGGTTGGGCTCGCGGCAGCTATCGCACGAAGCATTCTTTTGGCGCTTGGTGCCATAGGGCCTGCGTCAACGGCTGGGAGTTCGACAAACTTACCAGTCACAGGCGATGAATAAGTGTCGGATGAGGCTATGCTAGCATAAACACTAACGGACTGCTGCATTTGTACAGTTCCTGCAGTAAGGTCCGTATCAGGCCCAATTACTCCCGCTTGGTCACCGTTTCCATTCAAGACCGCGACATTGAAGTCAGGAGCTGTGATGTTCGCTATGTTTCCGTTGGAATCGAACTCAATATCAAAGCCTGCATTCTGGAGGTCCACGCTGTCGAAGAATCTGGCGGATGGGACAACCACGTCAACGAAGGCGGCGTGCAAGGCCAGTTGGCCAATCTGCTCAGGGAACTCGGGCAATCGCTGGCCGCGTTCCATCAGGACATGGGCGATCGCATGGCGGATATTGTCATGGTCACGATGAGCGAGTTCGGCCGCACCGCGAAGGAAAACGGGAATCGCGGCACGGACCACGGCCACGCGAATTGCATGTTTATCCTCGGCGGCGACATTAAGGGCGGCCGTGTCTATGGCAATTGGCCCGGACTCGAAGATCACCAATTAAATGAAGGCCGCGATCTTGCCCTCACGACGGATTTCCGCAGAGTCGTAGGCGAGATTCTCACGAAACATCTCGGTGTGCACGACATGAACGGCGTCTTCCCCAGCTTCGACAACAATCCGCGTAAGTTTGCAGGCCTAGTTCGCGCCTAATCGCCCGCGTTTCGTGGCACAGTCACTCCTGACTGTGCTCTTGGGTTTGCCGCGTATAGCGCAGGCGAGTCCGTGAGCCCGGCGGCGTTTCTCTTGCCACGCTTGCTAGAAAAACCCGCCCTATTTCGCGTCTTCCGCCGATTTCAATTCCCGAATCCAAATGTTGCGGTAACGCACCGGGTCGCCGTGATCCTGCAAGGCCATCGGCAATTTCTCCGGCGTCACTTTGTATGGCGGGCGCTCGCCATGCTCCGTCGGCCCGGATGGGGCAACGTTGTCTTGCACCAGGACGCCGTTGTGAAACACCGTCACGCGCGCGGGCCGCAGCAGCTTTCCGGCCGCATCGAAATGCGGCCCGTGAAACACGATGTCGTAACTCTGCCATTGCCCAGGCGGCCGCGCGGAATTCACAAGCGGAGGATATTGGCCGTACACGGCAGCGGCCTGTCCGTCGGCATAAGTTTTGTTCTCATAGGAATCCAGCACCTGAATTTCGTACAGGCCCATCAGGTAGACGCCGCTATTGCCTCGCTCCTGGTCTGCGCCCTTGGCCGGCAACGGCTCGGCAAACTCCACGTGCAGTTGGCAATCACCGAACGCCTGCCGCGTGTAGATATAGCCGGAGTTCGCAACGACTTCCGCGTAGCCATTTGCCACTTTCCATTTGGCGGCGCTGCCATCTTTGTGCGCCCACTTGGAGAGGTCCTTGCCATCAAACAGAACGACGGCATCGGAAGGCGCGCGCCCGGGCACGTCCGGCGTGCTTGCCGTTCCCGGATCCACCACCGGCGGCAGCGGCCGACCGCGATCGTGTATCTTCCAGTTGGTATCAACCTGAGACCAGGCAGGCGCAGCCGCCGCTAGCAACAGCGTGCCGCTGAGCAAAGCGAAAAGAAGTTTTTGCATGATTTGCACCTCAATGGGAAACATCACAAATTCTATCATCAGCAGGCTGCCTTTGGAGTGCGGCGGCTCGCCGCCGCTTTTACGGTCGCATAGCCGTCAACCAAATGCAGCAGATAGTCACACGACGATATCATTAGACAATATTACTTATGCTATAGTGCCTGGCAGATGCTGCCCCGTGGTAGCCCGCATGTCCACACCTCTTCCTCCCATGCAATCGACCTCCGCTGATGAGAGTTCGCTTCGCGATTGGCCGCACAGTCCTGCGCATCGCCTCTCCCTGCCCGGAGCGTATATCGTCACCGCAGGAACCTTCCAGAAGCAGAAATATTTCAATACGCCCACCTTGCTGACGAGGCTGACAAATCTGCTGCTGAACCTGGCAGAGGCTCATAGCTGGATGATTCAAGCCTGGGCCGTATTCCCGAATCATTATCATTTCATTGCAGAATCCCAGAAGCCGGAAACTTTGCGGCGTTTAGTTCGCGAACTGCACTCGCGCAGTGCATTGGAGCTGAATCGCCAGCAGAATGCGGCCGGCCGCAAGGTATGGTTTCAATACTGGGAGTCCCAGCTTACCTTTCACCGATCATATCTTGCTCGGCTGAACTATGTGCATCAGAATCCAGTCCGCCACGGGCTCGTCCTCAAGGCAAGTCAATACAAGTGGTGTTCAGCGGGTTGGTTCGAGCGCAAGGCGGCTCCTGCTTTTCAGAAAACAGTGGCATCTTTTCCCGTTGATCGCCTGGATATTCCCGATGACTTCGGCGATTTGCTGGCACCGTAAAAGCGGCGGCGAGCCGCCGCACTCCAAAAAAACAGGCGCCCCATTGGCTGGGGCGCCTGGATGGAATGGATGGCGCTATTGCGCGGCCGAGCCGCGGATGCGCATGCTGTAGAACGAGCGATACACAAACGTAAACGAGACGAGGAAGAATGCCGCCGCCAGAATGTGCGCAAGTGTTCCGCCCGTTTCCGAAGTGAGCTTCACCGCCAACGACACGGCGAGCAATCCGAACAGCGTGGTGAACTTGATCACCGGGTTGAGCGCCACCGAGGACGTGTCCTTGAAAGGATCGCCCACGGTGTCGCAAATGACGGTGGCGTCATGCAGCGGCGTGCCCTTCTGCTTCATCTCCACTTCGACGATTTTCTTGGCGTTGTCCCAAGCGGCCCCGGCGTCGGCCATGAAGATGGCCTGGTAGAGACCGAACACGGCGATGGAGATCAGGTAGCCGATGAAGAAAAAGGGTTCGACGAAGGCGAAGGCCAGGGTCGCGAAGAAGACGGCAATGAAGATGTTCAGCATGCCCTTCTGCGCGTACTGCGTGCAGATTTCAACGACCTTCTTGGAGTCGGCCACGCTGGCTCTTTCGGCGCTGTCGAGCTTGATGTGCGCCTTGATGAATTCCACCGCGCGGTAAGCGCCCGTGGTCACGGCCTGCGTGGAAGCGCCGGTGAACCAGTAAATCATGGCGCCGCCGGTAATCAGGCCGAGGACGAAGGGAGCGTGGAGCAGGGAAAGCTTGTCCATGTTGTTGGTGAGGCCGTGGGTAAGCGACATAATGATGGAGAAAATCATGGTGGTTGCGCCGACCACGGCCGTCCCGATGAGCACGGGCTTCGCGGTGGCCTTGAAAGTGTTCCCCGCGCCGTCATTGGCTTCCAGGAGATTCTTGGCGCGCTCAAAGTCCACGTCGATGTTGTAGTCCTTTTTTAGTTCCGCCTTGATGTTGGGAATCTGCTCGATCATCGAAAGTTCAAAAACGGATTGCGCGTTGTCAGTGACCGGGCCATAGGAATCCACGGCGATGGTGACAGGTCCCATGCCGAGGAAACCGAAAGCCACCAGGCCGAAAGCGAACACCGCCGGCGCACCCATCATATGGGCGAGCCCCAAGTTGCTGATCAGGTAGCCGATGGACATGAGAGTGACAATCGCACCACCCAGGTAGTAGCCAGAGAAATTGCCGGCCACGAATCCAGAGAGGATGCCCAGGGATGCGCCGCCTTCCTGCGCGGAGATAACCACTTCCTTGACGTGGCGCGATTCCGTCGAGGTGAAGACTTTGACCAGTTCCGGAATGACGGCACCAGCCAGCGTCCCGCACGAAATGATGGTGGCGAGCTTCCACCATTGGGTAGGATCGCCGCCGAGCAACGGAATAATCAGCGACGAAACCACGTAGGTGAAGGCGATCGAGACGAAGGAGGTGATCCAGACCAGCCACGTGAGCGGCGTTTCGAAGTTCATTTCCGTGGCGTTGCCGAACCGCGCTTTCTGGATGGCGTCATTGATGAAATAGGCGGCCGCGCTGGCGATCAGCATGATGACGCGCATCACGAAGATCCACACCAGCAACTGAACCTGAATGGTGGGATCTTTTACCGCGAGAAGAATAAAGGTGATCAGGGCGACGCCCGTCACGCCATAGGTTTCAAAGCCATCGGCGGTGGGGCCGACCGAATCGCCGGCGTTGTCGCCGGTGCAATCGGCGATGACGCCGGGGTTGCGCGCGTCGTCTTCCTTGATCTTGAAGACGATTTTCATCAGGTCGGAGCCGATATCCGCAATCTTGGTGAAGATGCCGCCGGCAATACGCAACGCAGCGGCGCCCAGGGATTCACCGATGGCGAATCCGATGAAGCACGCTCCAGCGTAGTCGCGCGGGATGAACAGCAGAATGATCAGCATCATCAGGAGTTCCACGCTGATCAGCATCATGCCGACGCTCATGCCCGATTCCAGCGGAATGTGATTGATGGGGTACGGTTTGCCGCGGAGACCCGCGAAAGCGGTGCGCGAATTCGCGAAGGTGTTCACGCGAATCCCGAACCACGCCACGCTGTAGCTGCCGCCCATGCCGATAAGGCTGAACAGCAGAATGATCGGCAGGGTAACAAAGGTGGACTTGCCGGGGATGGGCGACAATATTCCGAAGTACAGCACGATCACGATGGCGATGAACACCCACAGGAGAAGCAGGAATTTGCCCTGTGTGAAGAGATAGGTCTTGCAGGTTTCGTAGATCAGCTCGGAGATTTCGCGCATCGCGCTGTGCACCGGCAAGTTCTTCAGCTTCATGAAGATCCTCATGCCGAACAGCAGCCCGAGGATGCAGATGAGAATGCCGAAGAGCAACAGGGTATGACCATTCAGGCCGAAAATAAACTTCACCTGAGTCAGGTCGGGGAGCTTAAGACTTGCCTCTCCGCCCCCGGCTTCTTCCGCCGGATGGGCAAGCAAGGCGGTGGCGCTGAGGAGCAGCAGGGCCGACGCCGCAAAAACGCGATGCAACATCCGACTGCCCATCGAGCGGGCAGCCTTAAACAAGATACGCATGAAGGATCCTCCAGAATGTTTAGATCACTGCGGGGCACTTCCTTCGGCCAATCGTCCGGCCGCGGCCCCTTCAACTAAAAACCACACACCACTCCGCCCTAACGCGGAGCGCGGTGAACCAGAATGGAATAACATCCACCAGCGTCAGGGAGAGCGTCTCACCCGTAAAGGGGGGAGACTCCCGTAACTCAGACAGGACGGGAACTCTTCCGCCCGCGCACGCAACACCTTCTGACCCTGAGCGGGCCAGGACCACCCGGCACCCCACTATGCGCCGCGCGGCAGACGGAGGAAACCCTGATTTATAACACTTCGCTAATGGCTGGTCAAACCGTTTCATGCGATGGAAATGGCCTGAAGTGGAGAGCAATGATAGTATGAAAAGTTCGTTAGACTGATACAGTTACATTCAAACCAGGCGAATACCCAGAATGAACAGTGCATTGAGCGGCGCGGCCCAGCAGACTATCCCGGATGCCCAACTTCGTCACGATTGGAAGAAGGAAGAGGTCGTGGCGATTTACGCGACGCCGCTGCCCGAACTGGTTTACAGGGCGCAATCCCTGCACCGCGAATTCCATGCTCCCGATCGCGTGCAGACCTGCCAGTTGATTTCCATTAAGACGGGCGGTTGCCCGGAGGATTGCGCGTACTGTCCGCAAAGCGCGCATTACGACGCCGGCGTAGAGCGCGAGGGGCTGCTCGATCCGCAGCACGTAATCAGCGTGGCGCGGGACGCTTTTGCGCGCGGTGTAACGCGATTTTGCATGGGCTCGGCTTGGAGGGAAGCTCCACAGGGCCGCGAATTCGAGATCGTCCTGGAAATGGTGCGGGGAGTCTCCTCGCTGGGCATGGAAGTCTGCTGCACCCTGGGAATGCTGACGAGCGACCAGGCAGTGCGGCTGAAGGAAGCGGGGCTCACGGCCTACAATCACAATCTGGACACTTCGCCGGAATTTTATGGCTCGATCATCACCACCCACGTGTACGATGAACGGTTGAGGACCCTCGCGGCGGTGCGCCAGGCGGGAATCACCGTGTGTTGTGGCGGGATTCTGGGGATGGGGGAGAAAGAGAGCGACCGCGCTGGTCTGCTGCATCAATTGGCGACTCTCAACCCCCATCCGGAAAGCGTGCCCATCAACATGCTCGTGCGCGTCGAGGGCACGCCGTTGGCAGCGATGCCCCCGCTCGATCCGCTCGAAATGGTTCGCGCGATTGCCACGGCGCGGATCCTCATGCCGGCTTCACGAGTGCGCCTGGCGGCCGGTAGAAAGCAATTGTCGCCGGAAGCCGTGACGCTGTGTTTTCTCGCGGGAGCGAATTCAATTTTTGTCGGGGAGAAACTGCTGACCACGCCAAACCCTGGAGTTGATGAAGATGAGCAGTTACTTCAGAGTTTGGGGATGAAGCCACTCGAATCCCATGCCGTCTAACGCCCTAGCGACCTGGAAAGAGGAACTGCGGAAGGGGCTGCACGCCCTTGAAGCACGCAACTTGCGCCGCAGTCTGACCGAAGTGCACGGCGTGAATCTCTGCTCCAACGATTATCTGGGACTTGCGGAACACTCCAAGCTTCTTGAAGCTACCATCAACGCGGTGCAACACGCCCACAAGGTCGGCGGCACCGGTTCGCGCTTGCTCTCCGGCCAAACCGAGGAGTGGCGGATTCTGGAAGAGGAGTTTGCGAAGTTTGCTGGCACCGAGGAAGCGCTCTTTTTCGGCAGTGGTTACGCCGCGAACGTGGGCCTCCTGGCATCGCTTGTCGGCAAGGACGACGTCGTTTATTCCGATGTGTTGAATCACGCCAGTTTGATTGACGGGATGCGTCTATCGGGCGCGCGAAAAGTCATTTATCCGCACCTGGACCTGGATGCACTGGAAGATTTACTGCGAGAGGAAGCGGGCGCGCCGTGGCGAAAAGTGATCATTACGGAAAGTGTGTTCAGCATGGATGGCGATGTTGCGCCCCTGAAAGAGATCGCCGGACTGGCCGATAAGTATGGCGCGGCGATTATTTTGGATGAAGCGCATTCCACGGGTGTCCTGGGCCCGCAAGGCCGCGGGCTTGCTGCGGAAGCAGGAATTGTGCCGCAATTACTGGCAGTGGTTCACACCTGCGGAAAAGCGCTGGGATGTGCCGGCGCCTTCGTTTGTGGTCCAGCCGTATTGAAGGAGCACCTCATCAACCACGCGCGTACATTCATATTCAGCACGGCGCTCCCGCCCTATTTTTCGCGTCAGATCGGCGCGGCGTTGGATCTCGCAGCCGGGATGGACAAAGAACGCCGTGAATTGCAGGAGCGCGCGGAGCGCTTCCGCAGCGCCTTGCGCGCGGAAGGCTTCGATATCGCCGGAAGCGCCAGTCAGATCGTCCCCGTGGTCTTCGGGAAGATCGACGAAACGCTGGCCGCCGCCGAGCATCTCCAGCAAGACGGCTTCGCCGTGCGCGCGATCCGCCCGCCCAGCGTCCCCGAAGGCAAAGCGCGCTTGCGTTTCTCATTGACTTGCCGCGTTCCAGAGGCAGAGTTGGACCGCCTGGTGAGATCCCTGGTAACGTGGCGGGCGCGGCATCCTGTTTTGACCACGGCGAGACGCGCATGAGAAGCCACTTCTTTATCACCGGAACCGATACCGGCGTGGGCAAGACGACGCTCTCCGCCTTGCTGTGTGCGGCGCTCGATGCGGTGTATTGGAAGCCCATCCAGACGGGCACGCTGGAGGGTTCGGACCGCGTCACGGTTATGCGCCTGGCGGGCATCGGAACCGACCGCACGCTGGATGAGGTCTACAAATTTGTGCCCCCGGTTTCCCCGGACCTGGCGGCGCGCTGGGCCGGGGTCGAGATTGATCTCAACCGGCTGAACCTGCCCACCAGCCTGATGAACGATTGGCTGATCGTGGAGGGCGCCGGCGGCGTGCTGGTGCCCATCAATTCCAAGCAGTTCATGCTGGACATGATGGTAAAATTCAAGCTCCCGGTGATTCTGGCGGCGCGCAGCGGGGTGGGCACCATCAATCACACGCTATTGACGCTCGCCGCGCTCCACGCAGCCGAATTGCCGGTGCACGGCGTGGTACTGATCGGAGATCAGAATCGCGAGAACCGCGACACCATCGAGAAATTTGGCCATGTTCGCGTGATCGGCGAAATTCCCAAGCTCCCGAATCTCCATCGCACCGCGCTGATGCAGGTATTCCTGAACCACTTTGACCGCTCCGCATTTTCCCAATGACTACACCACTACGCATCTGGCACCCGTTTACGAATGCCCTCCTGGACCCCGCCCCACTCCATGTGGCCAGCGCGGAAGGCGTCTACCTTCACCTGACCGATGGGCGCCGCATCCTGGACGCGATTTCTTCCTGGTGGGTGAATCTGCACGGCCACGCCAACCCCCGCATCAGCTCTGCGGTCGCGGAGCAATCCCGCAAACTCGAACAAGTGATTCTGGCGGGCTTCACGCACGATCCCGCGGAAGAACTGGCCGCGCGCTTGCGCAAGTGGGCGCCTGCCCAACTGACGCACATGTTTCTCTCCGACGACGGCTCCACTGCCGTGGAAGTCGCCCTGAAACTTGCCGTGCAGCATTTCCAGAACCTCGAGCGCCCCGAAAAGCATGAAATCGTGGCGTTGGCGGACGGGTATCACGGTGACACCGCCGGGGCCATGTCCGTCAGCGATTCGTCGCCGTTTACCGCTCCCTTTGAGTCCATGCGCTATCCGGTGCACCGCGTCCATTCGGCCTATTGCTACCGCTGCCCGGTGGGATTGAAGCGCGAGACCTGCCACATCGAGTGTGTGCAGAAGTTACAAGATTTGCTGGCCGAGCGTGGCCACAAGATTGCCGCTGTCATCGTGGAGCCGCTCCTGCAGGGCGTTGGTGGAATGATCGTTCACCCCGTCGAGTTTCTGCAGAAGATCCGCGCGCTCTGCACGCGTCACGACGTGCTTCTGATTGCCGACGAAGTGCTCACTGGATTCGGCCGCACCGGGAAAATGTTTGCCTGCGATCTGGCAAACGTCGTCCCCGACCTCATGTGCCTCTCCAAGGGCATCACGGGCGGGTTCCTCACCATGGGCGCGACGCTGTGCACGGATCGCGTGGAGTCCGCGTTCCGCAGCGAAAACCGCATGCACACCTTTCACCACGGCCATTCCTACACGGGGAATGCCCTGGCGTGCGCCGCCGCCAATGCCAGCCTGCAAATTTTCGAGGACGAGCCCGTGTTCGACCGCATCGCCGCGATCTCGCGGGTCAACGCCGATCGCCTGGCCGATTTACGCGGCATGCGTCAGGTTGGCGATACGCGGCAAGTCGGCACCATTGGCGCGCTGGAATTGCGGGCCGACGATCCCGGCTATCTATCCGCGTTGCGCCCCAAACTCTATGACTTTTTCCTGCGGCGCGGCGTGTTGCTCCGGCCGCTGGGCAATGTGATCTACGTCATCCCGCCTTACGTCATTACGCGGGAAGAACTTCACCACGTCTACGACATCATCGTCGAAGCCATCGAAGCCCTGCTCTAATCCATTCCGGCGGTCTGTTACACTGAAATTCTCGAAGTACGGAGGATCCTGCGTTGACGGCGCCGTTGAGCGGCTGGAAACAGAAAATCGTGGTCTTTGCCGGAGCGTTGGGGGCGCCGGGACTCTTTCTGATATCGTTTCTCGATTCTTCCGTATTGACGTTTCCCGTCATCAACGACCTGCTGCTCATCGAACTTTCCATACAACACCCCGTGCGCATGCCGCTTTACGCCGCCATGGCCGGGCTTGGCTCGCTGCTGGGTTGCTTGCTGCTCTATTTCCTGGCGAAAAAGGGCGGGGAAGCGTTTTTTCAAAAAAAAGCGGGCGGCCGCGCACACGCCGTCCGGCACTGGGTGGAGAAAAATGGATTTGGTGGGATGCTGCTCGCCGCCTTACTGCCTCCGCCCACGCCGTTCAAGGTTTTCGTTTTTGCCGCCGGTGTGTTTGAGGTGCCGCTGGTAAGTTTTGCTTCCGCCATCGCGTTGGCGCGCGCGATCCGCTACTTTGGCATCGGCTATCTGGCCATCCGCTACGGCAAGGACGCCATGCCGTTTCTGGCGCACCACAAGCTGGAAGTCGCGATCACGGTGACCGCATTCGCGCTGGCCAGTTACGCCTCGTCCCGCCTGATCCTCCGCGATAAACCCGAATCCGCCGCGCACTAGGCCCACGCCACAATCCTGTCCGTCCTGCCTCTGTGGCACAGTCACTCCTGACTGTGCTCTTGGGTTTGTCCTTCAAATGCCGCCCACCCCAGTACATGAGGGTGCCCCATCCTTCGCGTCTTATGCGAAGGGTGGGCTCCGACGTTCCAATGCCACACACCCTCTTCTCTCCGCTCTTGTTTTTCTCTTCTCTGCGATCTCTGTGTCCTCTGCGTAAGTTTTTCTCCTCCCGCTCTCTGGCCCGGCTACCGCAGGTTCACTTCCCCCGCCCAGTCAAGCTGTTCACTCACAATTCGCGATCCAGGATCCAGCCAAATCCGCGCCACCACACGCTGCCGCGTCTGTTGTTCCGCCACATCCCGCAAATCGCGAATCACCACCTCGTAGCCATCCTCCGTTTTGTCCACGGCGGCGCGCGGAATTCTTGCCGCGCTCAGGAATTTGCGCCCCACCGCCGACTGTTGGACGGCCGTCAGCATCGGCGACTCTTCCGGTTTGTGCAGGCACGTGCCGGATTCCGGGTCGAAGCTGTCCCCGGAGGTCGCCGGAACCTCCACGAGGCAAAGGTACGACTGCGTTTCCACCACTCCGTGCCACGTCAAGAGCGAAAGCGAGTCCGCAAACGTCTCAGCGCGCCGCGGCGATTCCCCGTGGTAGGAACGCGGTTCCAGCAGCGCGACGCTGTTGAAGTGCAGCACTCCGCGCGCGCCGACGTAAATCACAATCAAAGCAAGCGCCGCCAGCGCGCCATTGCGCCCCCGCGGCCTCTTGTCCCTGGCGCCGATTTCCGAACTCACCAAACGGAAAAACTCCGGCACAACGACTCCACCGAGAAGTAGAACCAAAATCCATGGGTCCACATTGGGCAGCCAGTCCAAGGCAAAGCGCGTCCCACGGAACGGCCACAGCAGCGCGATTCCGCCCGCTTGGCAGAAATCGAAGAGGAGATGCGCGATGGCAGCGCAGGATGCCGCTGCCAGGATGCCCTTCCAAGTTTCCCGTCGTTTGCCGTCCAGCCCGTGCGCTATCCACGCGGCGATGGCGATGATGACCACCGTGCCCAGCAGGGAATGCGTGAAGGTGCGGCGCCCCGCAAGGTAAGCGGCAGGCCCAAACCACGCGCTGATCAAATCCACATCAGCAAGCGTGCCGGCAACGAGCATGCCCGCAAGCACCGGCCATCCCCGCCGCGCGAAAAATCCGCGTGCCAGGGTCAGGGAGAGCAGCGCATGCGTGAGAATGTCCACAGTCAGGATTCGTGCGTGGAACCGCCGTTGGAGCCAGGCGTGCCCCGCGGCACCAGCAATTTCAATGCCCGCGGCACAATCGAAAACTCCACCGGCAGCCGCGCGAACGGCTCGCCATCCAGTTGTGCGTAGACCGGCTTGTCATCCAAAGGTTCGCAGACCAGCGTGTCCGCTTTCCAGAAGTGTACATCTTCTTCCTTGCGCAGGTTGCCCATCCACAGCGTGGGCAGATAGCTCAGATAGCGCAAACCACTTTGCGTCGTCAGGACGAGCACCTCAAACTGGTCCCCGAAGAGATCGGCCTGGTCGGTAATTTTGAAGGGTCCGCCATAATGTTTCGTGCGGCCAACGACGACCAGCGTGCCTTCAACCTGGCGGTCGCCTGTGCGCACTCGGAAGCGCGGAAAAGTGTAGCGCAGAACTTCGCGCGCGCCCTGCCACCAGTACGCCAGAATGCCGACGCGCGCCTTCAATCCAAGGTCCACGGAATAGACGATCATGCCGTCAGGGCCTGCGCCGGCAACGCTAAGGAAGAAGCGCTTCTTCTCCGGCTGTTCCAGCGGCGTGGCCAGGCCCAGGGCAATCTCCCGCAATTCCGCGCCGACGAGTTGCTTCGCCGCGCGCGGAATGTCCCACGGCAGCGCAAGCTCCTTGGCCAGGATGTTGGCGGTGCCGCCGGGCAGAAGCGCCAGCGGCACGCGATACCCGTTCATGTACGTGGCCAGGCCGTTGACGACCTCGTTGAGCGTGCCATCGCCGCCGCAGGTGATCACCAATTGCCGGCCATCGCGCGCGGCCTGCTGCGCGATTTCCGTGGCGTGGCCGGGACCAGTCGTTTCCGCAAGCTCGGCTTCGATGCCACCAGCCGAAAGAATGCGCCGCGCCTGCTCAATCAGCCGTCGCCGCGCGTTTCCGCCATTGCCGGCATTCGGGTTGTGAATCAACAGCGCGTTGTGGAACTGACTTTCCATGGTCTCCTGGATCGAACCCATGCTTACATTGTATATACAAAGACGAAGGGAGCAACCCGCGTGCCAAAAATTCCACGATTCTTGCAGAGCTGGGCCTTGAGGCCGGTAACTTCCCCTTCCTAGTCATGAGAGTAGTAATACCGATCATTGCCGCCTCGCCTCCCAAGCTGCCGGGAAAAAGTAAAATTGGAACCTGCCCCCTTCATCAAGATCCCGATACAATGTCCCCAACACCGACCCTACAGGTATAATCCGTCCTAGTAGGATTCCAGAAAGGCAGCCTCAGACCATGCCCAAGAAACAGAAAAAGCGCATCTCGCAGGCGGTCAATCCGAACACCGATCCAGAATCGGACGTGATTGTGGAGGACCTCGACGAGGCGTTAGAGGTCATCCCATACACCTATTCGATATCCGCATACGGTGCCGACTACCCTGTCGACTCAATCGTGAAGCGCATGGACGCGAAAGACATTATAGTGCCGCGGTTCAGCTGGGAGCCGGAGAAAGACTCAGAGATCGTCGGCTTTCAAAGGGAGTACGTTTGGCCGCGCCCGAAGGCAGATCGGTTTATTGAGTCACTCCTCCTCGGGCTACCGGTGCCCGGCATCTTCCTTGTTAAGGAGCCGGCGGGCCGGCTACTGGTTCTGGACGGTCACCAGCGCCTTTACACTCTCAGCGCCTACTACCATGGAATGATTAGCGGGATCGAGTATCGCCTGGATAATGTGCAGGAGCGATTCAATGGAAAGCGCTATGCCGATCTCGACGTCGAGGATCGGCGTCGCCTCGACGACAGCATTATCCACGCCACCGTGATCAAGCAGGATGAGCCGACCGAAGACCAAAGCAGTATATATACAATCTTCGAGCGTCTGAACACCGGCGGTGTCAATTTGCAGCCCCAAGAGATTCGCGTTGCCCTTTACCACGGAGAATTCGTCCGAATCCTTAGCAAGCTGAATGACAATCTAGCCTGGAGAAAGCTCTTCGGAACTAAAACAAAGCGACTCAAAGACATGGAGATGATCCTCCGTTTCTTCGCGTTCTTTTACTGCGCCTCGCAGTATCGAACTCCGATGAAGGACTTCCTCAACCGCTACATGGCCAGCAATCAGAACCTCCAACGTCAAAGCATCAAAGATTTGTCACAGATCTTTGAAGACACAACAGCCATCATCGCGAAGTCCGTTGGCAGCCGAGCCTTTCGTCCTGTGCGTGCGATCAACGCGGCGGTAATAGATTCAGTTATGACAGGAGTCGCGCGGAGGCTAACCCGTGGCCCCATAAAGAAGAAAGCTCAGTTGGCGAAGCACTACCAGGCCCTCCTAAAGAGTCAGGCCTACCGGAAGGCAGTAGAGACTGGCACTTCCCAAGAGGCGAATGTAGTAGCACGGCTCCGTTTGGCAACGAAAGCGTTTGCTTCAGTAAGATGACTGGCAGGGCCGAGGTCGATCGTCTAAAACAGAGGCTCGACGAGACCTTTAAACGTGCCTCTGCCCTTAGCAGGGACCCGGAAATATCCTCGGATTTCGCCCGATATCTGTGCGTGCTCGTTTCAGGCCTATTAGAGCAGGCAGTGATTGAACTCCTCATTGAATACGTCCGGCTTCGATCGCCCGAACAAATTCAGCGTCACGTTGGGCAACGCCTCCGCCGCTTCACGACCGCAAATGCAAAGAATGTCATCGAGCTAGTTGGTAGCTTCGACCTCGATTGGCAAAGGGATCTGGAGAGCTATATCGTTGACGAGTACAAGGCCGCGGTCGACAGCGTTGTCAATCTCCGACACACCGTTGCCCACGGCCGGTATGCTGGCGTCACCATGAGCAGTGTCCAATCGTATTACGACCGTGTGAAGAAGGTCATCGACCATATCGCCGACCTCTGTCTCCCGCGCTGACTGCCGGCTGCTACTCGAAAACACAATGCTCCCTTTTGAGAATGACCGAGCTTCATTCGAGCAAATCGTTCCACTTAGGAATAAGTTAAATAACCTATACTTTCTGCGCGCCGACGTTCCAGGGTGTGCTGACGATCAGTCACCATAATGCTTATATAATACGTGGTGGTTTTCGATCAGTGAAAGGGCGAGAGCGAAATGGCCAAGGCAGCATCTGCATCCCTGAAAAAAGAGTCCGAAAATCTGTGCGAAAAGATTCGCTATCACGAGTATCGCTATCACGTCCTGGACGACCCGGAAATTTCGGACGCCGCCTTCGATCGCCTGATGAACCGGCTCAAGGAGATCGAAGCGGCCTATCCCGAGCTGATCACGCCGGATTCGCCTTCTGTCCGCGTGGGCGGCACGCCGCGCGAAGGCTTCCAGACCGTTCGCCACGCCCGGCCGATGCTCAGCCTGGACAACGCCTTTTCTTACGAAGCGCTGCGCGATTGGGACCGTCGCGTGCGCGAAACGAGCGGCCGCGAGGACATCGAGTACATCGCCGAGCACAAATTCGATGGCCTCAGCATCTCCCTGCAATACGAAGACGGCGTGCTCGTGCGCGGCGTCACGCGCGGCGATGGCACCACCGGCGAGGACGTTACGCCGAACGTGAAAACCGTGCGCTCCGTCCCGCTGCGCGTGGAAAGCGCCGCGCTGAAAAAGGCCAAGCTGCCCGCCGATTTCGAGGTGCGCGGCGAAATCATGATGACCCGCGAATCCTTTGATGCGCTGAACCGCCAGCAGGAGCAGACCGGTGGCAAAATCTTTGTCAATCCTCGAAACGCCGCCGCGGGCGCCATTCGCGTGCTTGACCCCAGCATCACCGCGCAGCGCCGCCTGGATTTTTTCGCGTACTACTTATTCGTTGACGGGAAAGTGCCCTTTGCCAAGCATTCGGACTCCCTGCAGGTACTCAAGCAATTAAGGTTCCGCGCCTCCGACGATTGGAAGCTCTGCGACGGCATCGAAAAGGTAACCGACTACTGCACCGCATGGGACTCCAAGCGGGAGAAGCTGGCCTACGAAATTGATGGCGTGGTCATCAAGGTGAACTCCACGCCCCTGCAAAACGAGCTGGGATTCACCGCCAAGGCCCCGCGCTGGGCCATTGCCTACAAATACCCTGCGCGCCAGGAAACCACGGTAGTGAACGACATCATCGTGCAGGTGGGCCGCACGGGGACGCTGACACCGGTAGCGGTTCTCGAGCCGGTGCAGGTGGGTGGCGTCACTGTCAGCCGTTCCACGCTCCACAATATGGATGAGATCGACCGTCTGGGCCTGCAGATCGGCGATACCGTCCTGATCGAGCGGGCCGGCGAAGTCATCCCGCACGTCTTGAAAGTGGTGAAGGAAGGGAAGCCGCGCAAAGCCTTTCGCATGCCGAAGGAGTGCCCCGTTTGCGGCAGCACCATCCACAAGGCCGAAGGGGAAGTGGCTTATCGCTGCGTCAATGCCGCGTGCCCCGCGAAGCTCAAAGAATCGCTGCTCCATTTCGCCGGACGCCACGCCATGAACATTGACGGCCTCGGCGAAAAGATCGTGGATCAGCTCGTCGAGAAGGGAATCGTTAAGGACGTAGCCGACCTCTACGCGCTGAAGCAGGACGAAGTCGCCAATCTTGAGCGCATGGCGGAAAAATCCGCGCAGAATCTGCTGGACGAAATTGCCGCCAGCAAAAAGAACCCTCTTTCGCGGCTCATATTTGCCCTGGGTATTCAGTTTGTCGGAGAACGCACCGGCCAGCTTTTGGCCGAGCATTTTTCTTCGCTCGAGGATTTCGCCGCCGCCAAAACCGAAGACCTCGAAAATGTCCCCGAAGTCGGCCCCAAAGTTGCCGCCAGCATCGTCGAGTTTTTCTCCGAAGCGGCGAACCGAAGGATTATCAAAAAGCTCCACGATCAGGGAGTGCGCCCCACGGCGGAGAAGCGCGAACTGAAGAGCCAGAAGCTCGCGGGCAAATCCTTCGTCTTCACCGGCGGCCTCGCCAATCGCAGCCGCGAAGAAGCCGGCGAACTCGTTCTCCAGCACGGCGGCAAAGTGAGCGGCTCAGTGAGTAAAAAGACGGATTACGTGGTGGTGGGGACCGATCCGGGGTCGAAGTACGAAAAGGCAAAAGAATTGGGAGTTTCGATTTTGAGCGAGGGGGAGTTTGAGAAGCTGATTAGATTGAAGTAGATGGCGAAATCGGCCATGGTTACCGGGCTGGCCCCGACTCTGCATTGTGAACCACGACCACCCAGACTACCATCCCAATGACGAGAATAAGAATCCCGATGCCCAGGAGTTTCCAGAAACTCCAGCCAAAGAGTTTTTGGCTTGGGGCAAGGTCCGATCGAGCATTGCCAAAGAGAACAAGCAGATAGTGATCGCCTTTGCTAAGCTCCTGAATGGACTCATCCCATGTGCGAGCCGCCAGGGGATCTTCCTTTTTTAACCGCGTGTAAGCGTGACGCATCAGTTTTGAGACTTTGCTCTCATATTCCGTACAGTCGTATTCGGCTTCAAAGGTGGCGTTCAGCTCGAACAGATCTTCGCGCATCTCACCGCTTTCGGTGAAATACATCATGCGCCTCTCCAGATCCGAAAATTCCACGTGGTCGAGTGCCGCTTGCTCAACTGTTTGCCGCACCAAGAAATCCTTCGCTTCGAGGTCATTCATATGCGCGATTCTATGCGTGAAAGGTTTTTGGAACAACAAGTGTTGAGGCGCCCTGTTCGCGTTATAATAAGGCCGGCGGGTGAGCCGGACGATTGCTGGCTTGCCCTGAGTCTGCCGAAAGGTGGACGAAGGGGCGGCGGGAGGAAAGTCCGGACACCGAATCCGCGCAAGCGGAGCCCCTGCGGCCTTAGGGCTGCAGGGTTAGGGCATCGCGCCTGGTAACGCCAGGGGACGTTTTTGGTGGCACAGTCACTCCTGACTGTGCTCTCCAACCGCGTCACGGACAGTGCCACAGAGAATATACCGCCTGCGAAGCAGCCCGGTGATAGCCCGGAGGAAAACCTTCGGGACATCTTCCAACGGTTGGCATCGCCGGTAAGGGTGAAAAGGTGGGGTAAGAGCCCACCGCCCCGGTGGCAACATCGGGGGCACGGCAAACCCCGCGAGGTGCAAGACCAAATAGGAGGGCAGAGCTGGCCCGGCTCGCTGAGCACTACGCGCAAGCGCAGCGGCTCCTTTCCCATCGGCGCAAGCCGCTGGGACTGACGAACCCTCGGGTAGGTCGCTCGATCCCGGTCGCGAGGCCGGGGCTAGAGGAATGATCGTCGCGGCGCGCTGCTGCAAAGTGGTGCGCCCCACAGAATCCGGCTTACAGGCTCATCCGCCAATTCTTGCCTTTTTTCAGTAGCTTACGAAACCTCATCTCACGACTGTGACGCCGGTGTGTCGGAACCACCAGGACGCCGACAGGATCTCGTCGCACGAATGTCAAACTTCCCGGCACGTTGACTTGATTGACGGTGAAACCTAAGATTGCGCCAGCCTCTGACCATGATTGGCCAAACCATCTCGCACTATCGCATCCTGGAAAAACTCGGGGACGGAGGCATGGGCGTTGTCTATAAAGCGGAGGACACCAAGCTCCACCGCTTCGTTGCCTTGAAGTTCTTTCCTGACGGTTTCGCACCAGACTCACAAGCTCTGAGCCGCTTCGACCGTGAGGCACAAGCTGCTTCTGCCCTGAACCATCCCAATATTTGCACCATCCATGAAATCGGCGAACACAACGGTCAGCCTTTCATTGCGATGGAATTCATGGAAGGCACCACGCTGAAGCACCGCATTTCCGGCAAGCCGCTTCCGCTTGAGGAAGTGCTGGAGTTGGGAATTGAGATTGCGGACGCACTCGGTGCGGCCCACAGCAAGGGAATCATTCATCGGGACATTAAGCCCGCTAACATATTTGTCACCGAACGCGGTCACGCCAAGATTTTGGATTTTGGGCTGGCGAAGCTGTTACCCGCGGGCGGTGCTTTGAATCTTTCGGCGATGCCCACAGCCAGTGAGTCAGAACATCTCACTCAACTTGGCACGGCGATTGGCACCATCACCTACATGTCGCCCGAGCAGGTGCGGGGCGAAGAACTAGATGCACGCACAGATTTGTTCTCCTTTGGTGTGGTGCTCTACGAAATGGTGACCGGGCTTCAGCCTTTCCGTGGAGAGACCTCTGGCCTGATTGCGGAAGCGATTCTGAATCGCAAGCCAGTTGCACCAGTGCGGCTGAATCCCGACCTTTCCGCAAAGCTGGAAGAAATCATCAACAAGGCGCTGGAGAAGGACCGGAAGCTGCGCTACCAGAGCGCCGCCGAGATTCGCGCGGATTTGCAGCGGCTGAAGCGCGATTCAGATTCGGGTCGTGCAACCGTCGCAGAAACCGAAGCCGGATTAAAGGCCGCCCGGGAAACCATTCGATGGGGGGTGGTCACTGGCGCAACAATACTGGTCATTGGACTGGCCGTAGGCGGATGGTTGTTTTTCTCCCGCAAGGCGCACGCGCTGACTGACAAAGACACCATCGTCCTCGCCGACTTTACGAACACGACCGGAGACCCGGTGTTTGAGGGCACACTGCGGCAGGGGCTTTCCGTACAACTGGAACAATCACCCTTCCTGAGCAGTATCTCTGACCAGCGAGTCCAGCAGACTCTTCAGATGATGGACCAGAAGCCGGATACGAAACTCACGCCAGAGATTGCGCGGGAACTCTGCCAGCGGACCGGCAGCGCCGCCGTCCTCGACGGCTCGATAGCGCAGATTGGCACGCAGTACCTCCTGACTCTCAAAGCGGTCAACTGCATGAGCGGCGAATCGCTTGCGAGCACGGAAGCTCAGGCGAGCGACAAAAACCATGTACTCGACGCACTGGGAAAGACAGCTTCGGAAATTCGGAACAAACTGGGCGAGTCACTAACCACTGTGCGGAAATTTGATACTCCGCTTGAACAAGCCACCACGCCGTCGCTCGAAGCCCTCAAAGCCTTCAGCTCGGGTCGTAAGGTTCAGAGTACAGAAGGGGATGCCGCAGCGATTCCGTTTTTCAAGCATGCCATCGAACTCGACCCGGAATTTGCACTCGCCTACGCATGGTTGGGCCTCATGTACGTGGATATTGGAGAGAACAAAATCGCATCCGACTACAACCGAAAGGCCTACGAACTGCGCGACCGAACCAGTGAGGCAGAAAAGTACTTCATAACGGCTCGCTTTGATAAGGGGGTCACTGGAAACATGGAAAAGGCCGAACAAACGTGTAAGCTTTGGATACAAGCCTATCCGCGCTCGGACATGCCGCAGACTACCTTGTCGGGGGCAATCTACCCGGCTGTTGGACAATATGAAAAAGGTGTTGAAGCAGGCAGAGAGGCAGTCCGTTTGAAACCGGACTTTTTCGCCTCCTACGCCCTCCTCATGTTCGACTACATAGCTCTGAATCGCCTCGGTGAGGCGAAGGCCACCTATGGGCAAGCTCTCGAACGCAAACTGACCAACCCTTACTTCCGTCTTCCCTTGTATCAGATTGCTTTTTTGCAGAACGATTCTGCGGGGATGGCGGAGCAGGTAGCCCAGTCGGCGGGCACGCCGGGGGTGGAAGATACCTTGTTGGCGAACGAAGCCGATACTGCCGCCTTCTCCGGACGGCTTAGAAATGCCCGGGAGCTTTCCGACCGTGCCGTGGGTTCCGCCGAACGCGCAGGAGAAATGGAAGCTGCTGCAACGTACTCAGCGCTGGCTGGCCTGCGAGAGGCTTTGTTCGGCAACTCAGACGAAGCACGGCGACGTGCCACTTCGGCGCTGGAGCGGTCGGCAGGCCGCGATGTGCAATATGGCGCTGCGCTCGCATTGACCTATGCTCGGGACGACGGGCGAGCGCAAATGCTGACCGATGATTTGGGCAAAAGGCTCCCGGAAGACACATTGGTGTGGTTCAATTACGTGCCAACCCTCCGCGCGAGACTTGTGCTCAACAAGGGAAACCCTACTGAGGCCATCGAAAGTTTGAGGGCCGCAGCACAGTATGAGCTAGGACAGACGACGGGCAGTAAGGTCGGGTGGACCGCCTTGTACCCCGTTTTTGTGCGAGGAGAAGCCTATCTGGCCGAGCATCAAAGTAGCGAGGCCATCGCCGAGTTCGAGAAAATCCTCAACCATCGCGGGACTGTGGTCAACGAACCCATCGGTGCACTGGCACATCTCCAAATCGGCAGAGCCTATGCCATGCAAGGCGACACCGCGAAGGCCAAGGCGGCCTATCAGGATTTCCTCACGCTCTGGAAGGACGCCGACCCTGACATTCCCATCCTCATTACTGCGAAATCCGAATACACGAAGCTGAAGTAATTTCGGCGCTCAAAATTGTGACGCCGGTGTGACGCAAAACCTACCCACACTGCCAAAGTTGACATCATTGACAGTCAAAGGCGGTTGATTCCAAACAACTTGTTTGTTTGCAATCCAGCCCAGACAATCCGGCTCAAAGGCTCATCCGCCACAAAGTTTTGAGAGAAAAGCAGTTGAGTTTTGTCCCCCAGGAATCGTGACAGAATTGTCACAACATCCGAAGTGATGCAACGCTTCCTGTGCTTGGAATAGGGTCCTGTTCCCGCTGATTTTGTGTCCCCCAAAGCTGGCCATCTTTCTGCAAAATTGACTTTTTCAAAACCACTCGCCATGTCGCGTAACCAGACTTCTGCCGCCGTACCAGGACGCCACATGTACGATTTCCGCGTTTCTGAGGTAGGCTACGCACGGTCTGGCGTGGCGCCCTTGCGCAATCTCGATGCTTGGGGCATACTCCGCGAAACAATTCCCTTAGCCTGCTTTTCGATGTGGTTGTCGCCAGAAGGAGACTCGTGAGGGAAACCACTTTGCTTCCTTGGGCGCTGTTCCTTGCCTCTGTTTCGCTTGGCTCTCTTAACGCGTATGCGCAGTCCTCTTCCGCACCTGCGGCGGTCCAACAAACTCCCGCAGCAGGCGCCACATCCGCACCTGCTTCCGACGTTGCCGCCCAGCCCGCCGCACCACCGCGCATCACAGCCTATACGCTCCCGCCCGATCGGGACAAGAAAGCGCGCGCGCTAAGCAAGGTTCGCTTGCGTCTGTACATCGTCAATCTGGTGTACGGCCTGGTGGTATTGTTGCTGGTGCTTCGCTGGAGGCTCGCGCCAAAATACCGCGACGCCGCCGAAAAAGTATCCTCGCGGCGATTTCTCCAGGTACTCGTGTTCTCGCCGCTTCTGGTGCTGACCATCGACGCGCTGTCTCTTCCGACCGGGGTATACGATAACTGGATTCAGCGTGCCTACGGGCTGTCTGTACAGGGCTGGGGCTCGTGGTTTTGGGACTGGTCGAAAGGCGAGCTGATCTCGGTCATTATCTTCACACTGCTCATCTGGATTTTGTACGGCGTGATTCGCAAATCGCCCCGGCGCTGGTGGTTTTATTTTTGGCTCGCTTCGCTTCCTATCATTTTGGCTCTCTTTTTTCTGCAGCCGCTGGTGATCGATCCGCTGTTCCACAAATTCGAGCCGCTGCAGCAGAAAAACCCCGCGTTGACGGCCGAGCTCGAAAAAATAGTGCAGCGCGCCGGGCAAAACATTCCACGCGAGCGCATCTTCTGGATGGGAGCGGCCGAAAAAACGACCGAGCTGAACGCCTACGTGAACGGTTTCGGCGCCTCCAAGCGCATCGTGGTCTGGGACACCACCATCGCCAGGATGACCACGCCGCAAATCGTTTTCGTCGCCGGCCACGAGATGGGCCACTACGTGCTCCACCATATTGTGAAGGGCCTTGGCTTTTTTGCGGCGCTGCTGTTCATCACGTTCTATCTCGGCTACAGGCTGATTGGCTGGGTTCTGGCAAGTTGGGGCCAGCAATGGGGGATCCGCGGACTCGATGATTGGGCCTCTCTTCCCGCCATGCTCCTGTTGGTTTCCCTAATCTCCATGCTCGTCGGCCCTATTGGCAGCACGTTCTCCCGATACCAGGAACACCAGGCGGATCAGTACGGCCTCGAGGTTACCCATGGGCTCACGCCTGATTCCGGCCAGGTCGCCGCGCAGGCCTTTAATATTCTCGGCGACGTGGATCTCTCCGATCCCGATCCGAATCCGATTCGTATTTTTTTGCTCTACGATCACCCAGCCATTCCCGATCGTATCCGTTTCTGCTTAAGCTACGATCCCTGGTCCCACGGCGAGCAACCCGAATTCGTTAAGTGACTCACTATGTCTTTGCAGGTGCCAATCGATACTCTCATGCTTTCGAGAAGAGCGAGTTATTGGGAAACAAAAATGTCTCGGGGTTGTGAATCCATTTGATGTCCGGCAAGTACGATCTAAAAGGGCACCCCTTTTGAGGCAGGTTTTGCGTGCTGACCCCATCCCCTGCCCTGATGGCCGTATAATTCTTTATGAACACCCGTATTAAGTTGACGTCGTACTTGTAAGGAATAAGCGATAAGCGATGCAAGGGAAATTAAGTCTTTCGATCCTGGTTCCGGTGTATGACGAACAGTACCTGGTGGAAGCCAGCCTGACGCGGCTGGCAGCGCTGGCGGACTGCCCGGACTTGGGGCGGGTCCGCGTGATTGTGGTGAACGATGCGTCGAAGGACGGCACGGCAGCGGCGCTCGAGCGGTTTCGGGACAATGTGGACCAGTTAGGCTTGAAGAATTTTGAATGGATTTTCCTGGAGCACGCGAAGAATCAGGGCAAGGGCGCGGCGATCCGCACGGCGATCGCTCACATTGATACGGACCTGGTCGTGATGCACGATGCGGACCTGGAATATCACCCGGGCGACATCGCGAAGATGGTGCCGCTGTTTGTGCAGGAAGACGCGGACGCGGTGTTTGGATCGCGATTTCTTTCGAGCGATTTCCGCCGCGTGCTGTTCTTCAGACACAGCCTGGGAAACCAACTGATCACGCTGCTGACGAACATCGTGACCGACCTGAACCTTTCGGATATCGAGACTTGCTACAAGATGGTGCGGGCGGACATCTTTAAGGGTATTCCGTGGGAAAGCGACCGCTTCGGCATCGAACCGGAGATTACCGTAAAGCTGGCCAAGCGCAAGGCGCGCATCTTTGAAGTGCCCATTCGCTATTCCGGCCGCAGCTATGCCGAAGGAAAGAAAATTACGTGGAAAGACGGCGTGCGAGCGCTGGGAGCTTTAGTCAAGTATGGCATCTCCGACAAAATTTATGTCGCCGATGCTTACGGCAGCGAAATACTTGCACGGCTCAATCGCGCACCGCGATTTACCCGATGGATGGCGGATACGATCCGGCCTTACGTGGGAGACCGCGTGCTGGAAATTGGCGCGGGAATCGGAAATCTGACCGCGAATCTTGTTCCGCGCGTCAAATATCATGCCAGCGATATCAATCCGCACTATCTCGACCGATTAGAGGCGCTTAAGCAGACGCGTCCGTATCTGCAGGTGCATTACACCGACGCCAGCGCCGCGGAAACCTACCCGGCAGAGCAGTTTGATACGGTTATTTGCATGAATGTGGTGGAGCACCTTGCCAACGATGTCGAGGCGCTGTCCAACATTCGCAGGAGTCTCGACAAAAATGGCCGCGCCATTGTTCTGGTTCCGAATGGGCCGCAACTTTTCGGTTCGCTCGATAAGGTGCTTGGCCATTATCGCCGTTATACGCAGGAACAATTGGTCCAGGCCTGCCAGAACGCGGGTTTTACCGTCGAAAAAGTGCTGAAGTTTAATCGCCTCGGCACACCGGGCTGGTGGTTGAACGGGCGGATTTTCAAGAAAGAAACCTTCGGGTTTTGGCAAATCAAATTGCTGAATTTTCTGGTTCCCCTGGTCCGGCCGATTGATCGCTTCTTGCCCTTCCCGCACTTGTCGTGGATCATAATCCTGCGTGTGGATCCGCAAGCATCCGTTGGTCCGGGCCGCAGCCAGACGGCCGCAAATATCTGAAATAATCAGGGCAGACGGTGAGCGCACTCTTTAGAGAAACCTCTCTCCCCTGTCCTGGAAAGTTCAAGAGGCATTCCCAGAAGCTCGCAGCAGTTTTCGCCCGGCGGCAGGAATGCCGTCGCGCTCGCTACCGGAAGCGCCTGGTAGTCAGGCTGAGCTGCGGGCGCGGAGGAACAGGCTACCGCTGAGGCGCGGAGGCGGCGGGCGCGCTGAGCAAGTTCAGCAGGTTTTGCGCCTGGGGGTTGTTCGGACCCAAACGCAAGGCATTCTGCGCGTCCTCACGGGCCGATGTCAGCTCGCCACGCTGAAAGTGAATGACCGCGCGGTTGGACCAGGCGCGTGCGTACCCGGGGGAATTCGCGATCTCCTCGTTCAAAAGCTTCAGGGCGTCGTCGTTCTTTCCGAGCTTCATGAGTTGCGCCGCCAGGTTCACCGCCCGGAAATCGTAATCGGGGTTGTCCCGTGGGGTCATGGACAGCCCCTTCTCAAAAAAATTGCGTGCCTCCTGATCATGACCCAATTGGGATTCGACAATCCCGCTAAACTCCATGGCCTCGGGATAGTCCGGGTAGATGCGCAGGGCGGTTTGCAATTCCGCGAGGGCCGCCGCCGGCTGGCCGCGATTCATGTACTCGCCTCCAAGACCAAAGTGCATTTTTGCGCTTCCAGGGAAGGCCCGCTCGCCGGCCGAGAAGAGACTGAAATTGTCCCGCCAATCACGGTTGCGGACCACCGTGCGCGTGGTCAGAGCCGCCACAACAATGGCGAGCACTGCCCATGCCAGTATCCGTTGGTGCTTCTCAAGCCGCATCCAGAGCAGGGCGGCGAGCAGGCAAAAACCGGCGGAGGGTAGGTACGCCAGCCGTTCACCCATGATCGTTCCCGTTGGGACCAGCAGGTTCGCCGTGGCGGCAAAACCGCTCAGATAGATGGCTCCTGCCAGGAACCATTCGCCTCGCTTCGTCCACAGGGTCCAGAACCACAGGGCCAGCACAAGCAAGGCCGCGACCGCCGGGATCACCAGGTGCCGCCCGCCCGCATAGAGAAGAATCGCATTATAGGAATAGTCGCAGGAAAGTTTGGCCGGGTAGACGTGCAGGCCGGCATACTTCCAGGCGACGCGCACGGCGTTGAGAATGCGCAGTTTGGCGGGAAGCCAGACGAGTGGATTGTCGAGAAAATTGACGATTCTTGGTCCGAACCGGCCTCCCTGGATTTTCCAAAGCAGGGCAATGTACACCGCAGCCACGCCGGCGATCCAGCCATAGCGATGAAGCGGCTTTAGCTTGCCGCACGCATAATCGCCGGCCAGCGCCAGCGGAACGAAGGCCACGGCCGATTCCTTGGACATCAGCGCCAGCACGAAACAGACCAGCGCGAGTATTGGCCGGTCGCGCAGGTGAAAGAGCCACGCCGCCAACAGGAATCCCACGGCCAGCAACTCGAAGCGTCCCACAATGGAGGCCACATCTTCGGTATGAATGGGGTGCACTGCGAAGAGCAAGGCAGCGACCCAGGCAACCGTCGCGCCTTGCTGCAGGCCTTCGAGAAGCTTTCGCAAGACCACGTAGAGCAGCAAGGTGACGGCGGCGTGCAGCAGCAGATTGAGCAGGTGGTAGCCAAACGGATGGACACCCCCTGCCGCCAAATTCATGGCAAAAGTGGCGAAACTGACCGGGCGGAAAATGTTACTGGCTCTGGTCGGTACGAATAGTCCCTTTACGGAAAGATTGGTCACCGTCGGGTTGCGCAGAATGTACGGATCGTCATCAAAGGTGAAGCCGTTCAGCAAGGTGTTCCCGTAGACGAGCATCGCCACGGCCAACAACAGCGCAACGCGCATTCGTTCACTCATTCCGCGCAAAACCTTTCGTGACCGTTCTTCAAACGTTTGGAGCCCGGCTTCGATGGCCTCTGGCCGCCAGCTCGAGCGAAAGATCCAAAGCGGCAAGCGGTTCTCCGCTCTCTCTTCCTCCAGGGCTCCATGAGTTGCGGAGATACCGTGTTTCCGGCACCCCTGGAGGTCAAGATTGTCGCCCTGAAGGCGAAGCCGCTGCCAATTGCAAGAAATTATGGAACGCCTTTCCCTACGATGCACGTAGTTTTAAAATGGAGTTGGCGATATGGAAACCCCTTACTCCATGGTCTGTCTCCACGCACTGGTTGTGTTGACTTAGGGAGGCGTCGAAAACTAACATTGCGCCAGTCGCTGCCCATGATTGGCCAAACCATCTCGCACTACCGCATCACCGAAAAGCTCGGGGGTGGGGGGATGGGCGTCGTCTATAAAGCGGAGGACACCAAGCTCCACCGCTTCGTGGCCTTGAAGTTCCTTCCTGACGGGTTTTCGCCAGACTCACAAGCTCTGAGCCGCTTCGAGCGTGAGGCGCAGGCTGCTTCCGCCCTGAATCACCCAAATATCTGCACCATCTATGAAATCGGCGAACACAACGGACAGCCCTTCATTGCGATGGAGTTTCTCGACGGGCAGACGTTGAAGCACTTGATAGACGGTCGGTCGTTGGCCCCGGAACAGGTGCTGGAATTAGGAATTGAAATAGCGGATGCGCTCGAAGCCGCCCACGCCGAAGGCATCATCCACCGTGACATCAAGCCAGCGAACATCTTTGTGACCAAGCGCGGTCACGCCAAGATTCTCGATTTCGGTTTGGCAAAACTGGTTCCTACCGGGCCGAGTGTCGGTGTGTCGCAGATGCCGACCGCCACGGCGGGGGAACTCTTGACCAGCCCCGGCACGACGATGGGCACGATGGCGTACATGTCGCCGGAGCAGGCCCGGGGCGAAGAACTGGATGCAAGAACGGACTTGTTTTCGTTTGGTGCGGTTCTCTACGAGATGGCGACGGGCCGGATGGCGTTCCCGGGGAATACCGCAGCCATAGTACACGAGGCGATTCTGAATCGAGCACCTGTTCCTGTGGCACGAGTGAAGCCAGAACTCCCGCCGAAGCTGGAGGAAATCACCAACAAGGCGCTGGAGAAAGACCGTAAGCTGCGCTACCAGAGTGCGGCGGACATCCGCACCGACTTACAGCGGTTAAAGCGTGATTTGGAATCGGCACGGGTGCCCATAGCGACGAGCGCAGCAGTTAGTGTCGGAGAACATCGAGGAATCCTGTGGAGGGTGGTTGCTCCAGCTACCCTTGTGGTTGCAGCACTTGCCGTTGGAAGTTACTTCTATTTCCACCGAACTCCGAAACTCACCGACAAGGACACCATCGTACTCGCCGATTTCGACAACAAGACGGGCGATGCGATATTCGACGACACGCTCAATACGGCGCTCAACGTCTCCCTGCGGCAATCGCCTTTCTTGAGTGTGCTCTCCGACCAGCAAGTCGCGGAGAACTTGAAATTGATGACCCGTCCTGCGGACACGAAACTAACCCCCGCGGTGACCCGCGAGCTTTGCCAGCGAGCGGGAAGCAAGGCATACATTGCGGGAACGGTTGGCAGTCTGGGCAGTGAGTATGTGTTGGGATTGAAGGCGGTGAATTGCCAGAGCGGAGACATGCTGGCGCAGGAGCAGGTGACGGCGGCGTCCAAGGAGAAGGTGCTGGACGCACTGGGCGAGGCGGCATCGAAGCTGCGTAGCGAACTGGGCGAATCGTTGGCTACAGTGCAGAAGTTTGATGTCCCGCTCGAAAAGGCTACGACGTCTTCGCTCGAAGCTCTGAAAGCCTACAGCCTTGGATTGAAGGCGTTTAACGAGAAAAGCCCGGCCGCATCCCTGCCTTACTTTCAACACGCCGTTGAGCTTGATCCGAATTTTGCATTCGGCTACTCGCTTTTGGGCACCGCCTACCTCTATCTCGGCGAGTCTGTGCGGTGCCGCGAGTATTTAACGAAGGCATTCCAGTTGCGGGAGCATGCCAGCGAATATGAGAAGCTGGCGGTCACAGGCGTCTACTACCCAGTAGTGTCCGGTTGAGCATTTTGAGATCTTTGAGAAGCTATTGGCGCATATGAATTTAGCAGCGACAACACGCGTTTTCGATTTGAATTGGGACGGCCCGATTCTCCATCCTTTGGCACCAGGAG
>Ga0208937_1000052_pt1 | contig 114924 bp, 94 predicted proteins | sample June2015DPH_11_5_FD_184705 | JGI IMG/M metagenome (GOLD analysis project Ga0208937, IMG submission 184705) | Peatland microbial communities from SPRUCE experiment site at the Marcell Experimental Forest, Minnesota, USA - June2015DPH_11_40... | ecosystem: Environmental > Terrestrial > Soil >... | reverse complement strand
GCCGTCCCAGTAAAGTATTGAAAAAGAACGGTCCTTAACAACTTTTGTCTCGCTTATGTCACCCGGTGGTAAGGTGTGCGCCGAAACAGCCTTGGAGAGAGAAAAACTCTCACGCCAAGCGAAAAACGGATCAACTAAACAACAGCACCCCGCGAAATTAACTCGCAATCCCCAATTCGAACAAACTTCATTCCTCTTCTGCCAAGCTGTGAGAAATGTGGGTTAGAGAATAGCGCGACATCACGAACAGTGCAGGGATACTCTAACGCATAGCATCCTCGACGGCTGGCGGACAGATGCGGGGGAGTTTGAATCTCTTCGGCACGTTGCGAATCCCGCCACTGAGTCTGGCACCCACAAGGTGCCCGCCTGCGGTCCCGCGCCCTAGGATTTTGTTGGACACCGAATTGTGATGAAAATGAATCAGAGATCACGAGGAGGTGTGTATGAGCAAAGAGAGAGAACCAGCTTCGGGAGCCACGGAGGGAGCCCGGAGGGCGAGTGGAGGGGCTCCCGAAGAGCGGCGCGATGGCCGGGGGCGCTGGTCGGCGAAGCGCAAATTTGCAGCGGTGCTGCGGCTGCTGCGCGGGGAAGACCTGGAAACACTTTCGCGCGAACTGGGTGTGACCGCCGCAACGCTGTGCGATTGGCGGGAGCAGTTTCTGGAGGGCGGCGCGGCCAACCTGAAAGCGCGGGAAGCCGATGTGGACAACGAAGAGACGCAGCGGCTGAAATCGCTGGTGGCTGATCTGAGCATGAGCAACGAACTGCTGCGGGAAAAGATTCACCGCATGGAGGCCGGACGCCCTTTGGTCTGGCGGAGGCCGAAGCCATGAGCCGCGCCGCTTCGCCCTTCACGGAACGACGTTACGGCGTGGCGCGTGTCATGCGCGCATGGGAAATGGCGCGTTCCAGCTTTTACTATCAACGAGGAATCGCCGCACAACCCGACCGGGTGCTGCAACGGCGTGGACCGAAGACCGCTTGGAGCGACGCGGCGTTGCTCGAGAAAATCCGCGAAGTGCTGGCGGCCTCGCCGTTTTACGGCGAGGGCCATCGCAAAGTGTGGGCGCGGCTGCGTTTTGCGGAAGTGCGCACGTCGAAGGCGCGGGTGCTGCGGCTGATGCGCGAAGCACAGTTGCTGGCGCCGTCACGCACGTTTCCCAAGGCCGCGAATCCGCACACCGGCACGATCATCACGGCGCGGCCCAACGAAGTCTGGGCCAGCGACCACACCATGACAGCCACGGTCGAGGAAGGCCATGTGACCGTGTTCGTCGCCGTGGATCACTGCACCACGGAATGCGTGGGCCTGCACGCGGCGAAAAAAGCCACGCGGTTCGAGGCGCTGGAACCGCTGCGGCAAGGAGTGCGCGACTACTGCGGCGGATTTCGTGCCGGCGCGGCGGCGGGCATCCGCAACCGGCACGACCACGGCAGCCAGTACATGAGCGACGACTACCAAGCCGAGATTGCTTTCCTGGGCATGGTGTCTTCGCCCTCGTTCGTGCGCCAGCCGGAGTGCAACGGCTGCGTTGAACGATTCATTCGCACGCTGAAGGAGCAGTTGCTGTGGGTCAGAGTGTTCCAGAACGTCGAGGAACTGCGCTGCGCGCTGGCGGAATTTCGCGAGCGTTACAACCAGCGCTGGATCGTCCAGCGCCGGGGCTACCTCACGCCCGCCCAGGCTCGCCAGCAACTCCTTGCACTCGGAGCCGCTGCATGAATACACTCAATTCACTGTCCAAAAAATCCGGCGCGAAACAGTGCCCGCCTGCGGGGTACGTCCGCGCCAAGCCAAGACTTTGGGTTAATGCCTTGCCGATATAACTGATGGCACTAGTACAATTTAAGTTTGGAGCGGGAGACACGGCGTGAAGATCCTTGTTACAGGCGGTGCAGGTTTTATCGGTTCGAATTTTGTGCGCTATCTCTTGCGCTCCCAAAAGGATGTTGAACTCTTCAACTTCGACAAGCTGACGTACGCAGGGAACCCAGAGAACCTGTCCGATGTTGCGGATGATCCCCGGTATCACTTTGTCCATGGAGACGTTAACGACCGCCGGGCGGTCGACAGAGTTTTCCGGCATGGGTTCACATCCCTCGTTCATTTTGCCGCCGAAACTCATGTGGATCGCAGTATCGAAGACGCTTCTCCATTTCTGAAAACCAATGTTCTGGGCACCCACTGCCTTCTCGATGCGGCGCGGCGTTTTCGCCTGTCTCGTTTCATCCACATAAGTACGGACGAGGTTTACGGCAATGCCCCCGCGGGGGTCAGTTTCACCGAAGAGTCTCCGCTAGCTCCCTGCAGCCCTTACGCGGCCAGCAAGGCTTCCGCCGACCACCTCGTGGCCGCCTATGCCAATACCTTCGGCGTCCCAGCGGTGGTCCTTCGCTGCACCAACAATTTCGGCCCTTTTCAATTTCCAGAGAAGCTGATCCCTTTGATTATTACCGACGCCCGGCAAGATAAACCCCTGCCCATTTATGGAGATGGCATGCAGGAGCGCGACTGGCTGTTCGTGGAAGACTACTGCCATGCCATCGCTCTGGCGCTGGAAACCGCGGAGCTCGGCTCCGTTTACAACGTCTCCGCCGGCGCGCCGCAACGCAATCTTAGCGTCGTCCGGACCATCCTCCGCCATCTCGGGAAGCCCGAAGCATTGGTGCAATTTGTGGAGGACCGCCCCGGTCACGATCGCCGTTACGCCTTGGACAGTTCAAAAATCCATCGGGAACTTGGCTGGTCACCCAAGGTCGGCTTCGAGGAAGGCATCCGGCGCACGATCGAGTGGTATCAAGCCAACTCTGCTTGGCTCGACCACGCCCTTTCCGGCGAATATCGCGACTTCTACCATCGACACTATGCCCGCCGTGCTAAGACCATCCGCACTTAGATTGGCCCTCCCGCAGTGGAGCGGCTCTGCCTAATTTATGCCAGTGACTTGGCATCCCCGGGCGAGAGTCTCCAAATCTTTGAGCCTATTTGTGATCTTCTGGGATTCGTATCCCACGCAATGGAAGCGAAACGCGGTTGCGGCAGTTTGTGCGCAGCCTCCAGGTATCGCAAGTGCCATAGGATTCTGTAGGATGGTCGGTGTGTAACGTTGCCATCAGGAGAGTATCCGATTGAACGCTGAAACTCACTTCGATTGCAGACGCCTCGTATTCTACGGTTTGTGGCTCGCCCTTTCGCTCGTCTTCTTCTGGAAGCCATGCGTCGCGTTGTTTCGTTTCTCGCTTGCAAATGACAACGCTTCCCATGTCATTCTCATCCCTTTCATAAGCGCTTGGCTGATTTACATAAAGCAAAACCAGATTTTTCGACGGGTTAATTTTGATTACTCCGTCGCTGCTGCCTTCTTCCCGCTCTCCGCTGTCGCTTGCGTCTGGACGTGGCGATCCGCCCCTTTCTGGACGCAAGCTGACATACTCGCCGGCTACATGCTCGCCCTGGTGCTTCTATGGCTCTCAGGTTTTGCTCTTTTTTTTGGGAGAGGAGCGCTTGAGAAGGGACGCTTCCCCTTGCTCTTTCTCTTTCTCACAATCCCGTTTCCGGCCGCGTTGCTGAATCCCTTGATCTATATCCTGCAAAAGGGCTCCGCGGATATCGCTGAAATGATTTTTGATCTCGTGGGAGTTCCCGCTTTTCGGGAGGGCTTCGTCTTTCATCTCGCGCACTTTAATATTGAAGTCGCGAAAGAATGCAGCGGTATCCGGTCGAGTCTGGCATTGCTCATCCTGGCGCTTGTTGTTGGGCACCTATTCCTTCGAACCTTGTGGAAACAGGTAGTCTTCGTCATTGCGGGTTTGCTGATTATGGTGGTCAAGAACGGCGTCCGGATCGCCACCTTGACGATCCTCGCAGAGTATGTCGACCCAAGCTTCCTTTTCGGCCGGCTGCATCATGAAGGCGGCGTGGTGTTTTTCCTTCTCGGCCTGCTTCTGCTTTTGCCCATTCTCTGGCTCTTTCAACGCGGCGAAAAACCGGTCGTGTCAAGCGACACCCCTCCCGCGGGCTGAGGTGGATGCAGAAAAGGACTCTTTATGGGGTGCAGCTCTCGACTTAGAGATCGTCGGAGCAGGAGATACCAGCAACTAAACCCTTAGATTGCGTTAATTTAGGTTTTCTTTTTGTCGGCAGCCGGATAGCCGTAATAATAACCACCGTAGGATTCGTTCCGCTCGGCGCGATTCAAGATCACACCAAGCAGATTCTTATCCCGAAATTCAGAGGATGCTTTCCCCGCTATTTCAAATTCGGTTGCTCCTGCTCGTACAACAAACAGAACGCCATCGCAAAGATCGGCGATCAGGCTCGCGTCGTGGACAGGCAGCGCGGGTGGCGAATCCAGAACGATCCAGTCGAAAACTGGAGTCACCCGTTCCAGCAGGTGCTTCATGCGTGCGCCCAGCAGAAGTTCACTGGGGTTTGAAACTGGACTGCCACCAGGAATGAAGCACAGATTCCCTTCGTGGCCCCTCTGGATCACTGAGCATTCATCCGATTGGCCGCGCAAATAGTCTGCTAGACCGGGTGTAGCGGGAGCCCCCAGCACCTGGTGCATACGGGATACCCGAAGATCTGCATCTATCAAAAGCACGCGGCTGTGGTCTTGCTGCGCAAGGGACTGCGCCAAATTCGCCGCAACAAAAGTCTTCCCTTCTTCTGGAATGCTGCTTGTCACGAGAACCTTCTTCAACTGCCGAGTTCCCGCAATTTGATAGAGTCGTGAACGCAACGTTCGAAAGCTCTCAGCACCGATCTGATCACTGTTCGCACCGTCAAAAACGTTGTTTCTTGAATCAGGCTGCCACTGGGGTCGCGTGCACTTCTTCACCAATTCTTCGAAGCTAAGAAAGGATGAATCTCGTTTCGGCGGCAAATCGACAAGCAAAGGCGCTGCTCGATCTTCGGCGGGAACCGTTGTCCGACTTACATCGGTCGATACGTCAACGAACTCCGGCGAAGTCCCGGACGAAAGCCGCGAGGATCGTTCTTGCGCTGCCTTTTTCAATGCTTCGTGGATCCGGCTCATCGTCTCCTCATGAAAACAGGCGCTCAGGCCTTTGTCGTGACCGCGTCGTAAGTCTTCTCCGCCCGTCTTGCCGTGTGGATGGCATGGCTCGCGGCCACATCCAACGTCGGGACTGATACCAGCACAGGAAGCTTTAGGGCAAGCTCAACATCTCGTTCGTTGTGCAGCGATTTGTCGCTGGCTGCGATCAGAAAGAGCATCCCCAGACCAAGAGCAAACCCGCCCCCTAATCCGCCCCCCACAAAAATGATCTTCTTCGGGAACGACGGTTTGTCAGGAAGACTCGGCGGATCGTATACGCGAAATTGTTCGCTCTGCTGCTGGGTCTCAAGATCCCCAGCGACCCCGGCACTTTGCCGCTTCTTCAAGAGGTCATTGTAAAACTCCAGCGCTGTTTGGTAGTTACGAGTTAATTCCTTAAACTGTTGCTCCACAACGGGACTCGCCTGCACGCGCCCCTGCAACTGACGAATCTGTTCCTGGATCTGGCTCTGCCGGTGCGTCAAATCATTGATATTTATTTCGTCCTGGCGCAGCTTCGCGCGGAGCTGCTGAATCTGAGGCGGCTCGCTCACGGATGCCTGCATAGCTCCATTTGCCGGCGTATTGCTCTTTGGCGCTGCTGCCGACTGCTTTTTTAGCTCCTCAATCTGATTTTTGAGCTTTATGACATCAGGATGCTCAGGAGTGTAGCGCGCCAGCAAATTCGCAAGCTGGTCTTGCAGGAGGCTAAGCTGCTGCTCGGAAGTCTCCGGATTCTGTCCGGTTTGCGATTTCGCCCAATTCGCTTCCTGTTGGCTCAGGAGTGACTCCGTAAAGGCCTTATCCTGCTGCGCGCGGCTGAGCGCCTGCGTATTGGCTTCGAGTTGTGTATTCGACCCCATCAGGATGCTGAGGTTGGTTTGCTCTTCCTCTGGCAGCGATCCCAGATACTGCCGTTTAAACTGCGCGAGTTTTGCGTCCTGTGCATCCAGGCTCTTTTTTGCCTCTTCCAGTTGCTGGCTAAGAAAATCCGTCGTCACTTTCACCTGGTTCTGACGGTCCCCGGCGTTCTGCGCCAGGATCATGGACGTGATCTCGGTGCAAATTTGCTGCGCCGTACGGGGGTTGTCATACGTGACGTCTACATAAAAACCAGGCAATTGGTGGCTCTGCGTCCCTGGCGTTGCCTCCATAGGCTTGATCGTCACGGCCGTCCGTAAACGCTCGATGAGATCATCAATGTGCACGCGGTCGCGGTCTTTGGGGTAAAGACCGAATTTCTCGATGATCGGTTGCAAGCCGGTTCGGCTGAGGACTTGTTCCTGCATGGACGCGAGGCGATGATTCAGGTCCTCGGTCACAACCGGTTTCACGTAGTCGGGCCCAACCGTTGGCTGCTCCACGAGCACCATGGTCTGCGACGTGTATTTCTTGGGTAGCACCAGGGCGGCACCCAAACCAATTGCTCCGAGAAGAATCGTTGTGATCGGCAGGATCCACCAGAACCGCCGCAGTACCCTCTTGGCGTCGGCTAAACCTATCTCGCCATTTCGAACCATTTAGACCTCAATATCGCTCATTCTACTACTTCGAGAGCTCGCAACGCGCACACAACAATAACTCCGGTATCTCAAGCACGTACCCTTGCACGGCGGTTGCCAGTACCTGACGTCCTTAGTTTGGCCTTCAATTCCAAGCTAACCTATTTATTTTGTTGCACATATGCAAATGGCCATAAACGCAAGGAGGCGCACAACGCACTGAATCCAGGCCGCCGCCAGTGGGAGTGGAATTATCCTATCCACTTTGGCCCTCCAGTTCCCCACGCCCGTCGCCCTCCTCCTCAGAGCTGCGCCCCACAGGTCTCTCGATAGCCCGACAATCCTCACAAAATTGGCCTAGGTTATTGTTATATGGGGAGTTAACTCTGATGCCGGAACTCCCACTAAACCTGTCGGAGAGGGCGTAGAATTGCAATGATCGGGAGTGATCCCCTACTTTCCCCAGGATGATATGAAAGAGATGCGAAAGATTAAGGCTGGCCCGGCGTTCAACCTCAACCGAATACTCAGCGCCATAGCTCTCGTTCTTCTTGTGTTGAGTTTCACGGGTTGCTCCACTGACCCGGTCGCAAAAAGGCAGAAATTCATTCTGCAAGGCGATCAGGAGTTCGCAAAGGGCAAATACCCGGAAGCGGTGATTTACTACTCGCGCGCGATCCAGATTGACAAGTCCTCCGCGGAAGCTCACTTCAAGCTTGCCAAGTGCTTCATCAAAGAAAAGACCTGGGGCAACGCCTACCACGAATTGCTGAGGACGGTCGAACTTCAGCCCGGAAACGAAGAAGCACAACTGGAACTTGGCAGGCTTCTGCTGGGGGGCGGAAAAGCAAGGGACGCAAGAGACCGTGCCGTCCAGATGATTACAAGTAATCCGAAGAATGCGGACGCCCAACTCCTACTGGCGGAGGCTGACGCTTTCCTCGGAAACCTCAAGGACGCCGCAACGGAAGCGAAGGATGCCATTGCGCTGGCCCCAGATCGTCCCTCTGCGTATATCGGCCTGGCATTGATTCAGGAACGCTTGGTTGAGTTCGACGAAGCAGAGAAGAATCTGAAACGTGCTCTCTCGCTGGATAAGACCACCAGCGCCCCGCTCATGACCCTCGGTGGCTTCTACGAACGGCAACGACGCTGGCCGGACGCCGAAAAGCAATTTCAATCTGCAATTCAATTGAATCCCAAAGATCCGCTGCCTCGTGCCGCACTGGCCGGCCTGTACGTGAATCAGGGCCGCGAGGATCTTGCGGAGAAGACTCTCGAGGAGAGCAAGAAGGACCTTGGCGACAACCCTGATGCGTATCGCATGCTGGGCGATTTTTATCTCACTCGAGGCGATAGTGCCAAGGCTCTAAATGAGTTCGCGGCCGTCTCGGCTCAACATCCCAACGACACACAGCTTGGCAAAACCTATATCCAACTCCTCATCCTAAATGATCGGATCGACGATGCTGCGCAGTTGAACAACGCTATTCTTAAGAAGTCGCCGCTGGATCCCGCCGCACTGATTCTGCAGGGTCAGATTCTCCTGCGCCAGAAAAAGGTGGACGATGCCCTCACCTCCTTCCAGTTGGGCCTGAAGGGCGCCCCAGACAATGCTTTCGGTCATTACCAGCTTGGCATTGCTTATCGCGAAAAAGGAAAGTTGGAACAAGCGGAGAGCGAATGGCGGGAGGCCGTCCGCCTCCGCCCCTCTCTGCCCCAAGCTTGGCGCGCTCTCGCGGATGTAGCCCTGCAACGCCAGGATTGGCGCAACCTGGAGGACATCTCCAACCAGCTGAAGAGATATGCTCCGCGTTTGCCCGAGAGTTATCTGGAACATGCCACAGCCCGGTTCAATCAGGGCGATACTGCCGGCGCGGAGGCCGATCTCAACACACTCCTCACTCTGGCGCCGCAGAGTCCTATCGCCTATGTCAAGCTTGGCCAGATGCGCGCGGTTCAGCGCCGCTGGAAAGAGGGCGAAGCCTATTTCCGTCAGGCCCTCGACCGCGATGCGAACTCCGTCGAGGCCATCTCAGGTCTTGCGGATATTTATTTCAGGCAGAATCGGACCGCGGACGCTCTGAAAGTCGTGCGGGAACAGCTCGACCGCGACCCCAACAACGCCGCCCTCTACACCCTACAGGGTCAGAGTTTTCTCAGGGTCAATCAGACTGCGGAAGCGGAAAAGACGCTCCAGCGAGCCGCTGATCTCGACAAGAAAAACCCGTTAATCCTTGCGCTTCTTGCCCAAGCCCAGGTCAACAACAACGAACTCGATCCAGCGATTGCCTCCTATCGTCGTGCGCTTGAACTCTCGCCAGACGATCCGCGGCTCTATTTGCTGCTAGGAGCTTTGTATGAGCGGCAGGGAAATTGGCAGGAAGCCCAGGTTGCTTATCAAAAGGTTCTCTCTCTCAAATTCGACGAACCACATGCTGCAAACAACCTTGCCTACCTCCTCCTTGAACATAGCGGAAGCGTCAACGTGGCTTTGACGCTAGCGCAGACCGCGCGGAAAGGTCTGCCAAATCTTCCCAATTCCGCTGACACCCTTGGCTGGGCCTATTACAACAATGGTGCCTTTTCTGTTGCTGCGCCCCTGTTCGAGGATGCCATCAAGAAGGTACCGAACAATCAGACCTACCGCTATCACCTCGGCTTGACCTACAAGAAGCTCAACGATACTGCTCGGGCAAAAGCGGAATTCGAGAAGGCTATCAGTCTTGATCCGAACTCGGCAGTGGCGGACAGCGCCCGCCAAGCGCTTAACGAACTAGCGGGAAGTTGAGGTCCGCTCCAGCTTCTCAATCGTCGATCTGGCGCGAGTTTCTTGGAAGCCGGAGGAGTCCTGGAGAATCAGGAATCCCACCGGCGCCAGCAAGGAACAATCACGAAAACATCATGCTACGCCGCCTGCAGTACTGGTTACCCGCAATTCTTGTTGCTCTCCTGATTTCGCTCTTTTCCACGCATTATTTCAGCGGTGAGGAAACCGCCCGGGTCATCATCCCTCTGCTCCATTGGCTTTTTCCTCCAGCAACACCCCGCATGCTACGCCTTATGCATGTGGGGATCCGCAAGCTGGCGCACGTCACTGAATTTGGCTTATTCAGCATCACCGTCTTCCATGGAATTCGCGGAGGGCGTTCGGGCTGGCGCTTCCGCTGGGCCCTGGCCACTCTGGCGATTGCCGTCACCTACGCTGGGCTGGATGAGTGGCACCAGTCCTTCGTGCCCCTCCGGGAGGCCCGCGCACGGGACGTGGCGATTGACGCTCTGGGTGCGTTGCTGGCGCAGGTTCTGGTCTGGGCCTATGCTAATTGGAGGCGCCTTCACCGGGCCGCCATCTCTCTCGGCAAGGACATCCGCTAAGCAATGAAGTTGTTCTGCTCTACAACTCAGGGAATCGGTGCTTGGGCTTCGTTGGAATACAAGCTTTCTGTGCGGCTAGAATCCACAGCCGTCGTGACGTAGTAGTAGGTCGTTCCGTTCTGCACGGTTGTGTCCGTATAAGTCAAGCCGGTGGCGGCCGAGGATGCGTTGAGCTTTGTGTAATTGTTCCCACTCGTCGTGCTGCGATACACATAGTAGCCCACCACCGTCGAGGTGCTCGCATCCCACGTCAGAGCGACGGAATAGGTCGTGGGGGTCACGCCGGTACCCGACAACGATATGGTTACGGGTGATCCTATGGCGTTGCTGGTTACGGTGACCGTTCCAGGCGCGCTTCCCGCATTCGTTGGGTTGAAGATGACGCTAAAGGTGAGCGTTTGCCCCGCCGACAGCCCCACGGGTGTTCCCGCTCCACTGAGGCTGTAACCGCTCCCGGAGACGCTGATCTGCGTGATCTGTACACTCGTGTTGCCGGTGTTTGTGATCGTCTCAGGTTGCGTGGACGAAGTGCCCGTGTTCACGTTTCCGAAGCTAAAACTGTTCGAGCTGAGGCTGAGGGTGAGCGTGGCGGCCACCCCGGTGCCAGTCAGGGCCACCGTCGCTGGCGATCCAGGAGCGCTGCTCGTGATGGTCAGGCTCCCGCTCGTGCCGCCTGTAGATGTCGGGGAGAACTGCGCATTGAACGTACTGGCTTGCGCCGGGTTCAACGTGAGCGGCAGGGTCAATCCGTTGGTGCTGAATGCGCTCCCTATCACGCTGACCTGTGAAACCGTCAACGCAGCCGTGCCCGTATTACTGAGTTGGATGGTCTGGGAATCGGTCGTCCCCACTGTAACATTGCCGAAACCGAAGCTGGATGGCGTAATGCTCAACGCCGCTTGCACTCCAGTCCCGGTGACAGGAATAACAGCGCTTCCTCCTTGTGTATCCGAGACGGTCACATTTCCGCTGACGTTCTCGCTGGCACTCGGATCGAAACTTACGGTCATCGACGTGGCCTGAGAAGGCGTCAATGTTACGGGGGTGGTGATCCCGGAGACACTCACGTCCTTTGCGCTCACCGTAACCTGGGAAATCGTGACGCTCGAGTTCCCGGTGTTGGTGATGCTGACACTCTGCGAGCCGGAGCTGCCTGCCTTCACGCTTCCGAAGGCAACACTCGATGGGCTCGGGGTCATCGTTACTGTCCCAGCCACTCCCGTACCGGTCAAGGAGACCGTCGCGGGTGACGCAGGCGCATTGCTCGCAATACTTACGGTTCCTGGCAGCGATCCCGCCGTGGTGGGTGAAAACTGCGCTGTCACCGAGGTGCTCTGTCCAGCCGCAACCGTCGCCGGTGTAGTCAGCCCACTGACACTGTAGCCGGTGCCACTTGCCGTAACACTTGAGATTGTTAGCGTCGCTGTCCCGGTATTCGTTAGCGTGAGTGCTTGTGTCTTCGTTTGTCCATCCACGACGCTTCCGAAATTATAAGTGGAAGGCGTGACGCTCAATCCCGCCTGTACACCAGCGCCACTCAAAGTAATCGTAAATGGCGAGCCGCTTGCGTTACTGGTTACTGTCACTGTGCCCGTAGCATTCCCGACTGCCGTAGGCGCGAATTTCGCCGTGAAGCTCAATGTCTGTGAAGGGGCTACTGTCGCCGGCGTGCTCACGCCGGTCAAGCTGAACCCGGTCCCACTCACGGTAATGCTCGATATAGTCGCCGCGGCATTCCCCGTGTTTGTCAGCGTGATCAACTGGCTGGCGTTGCTGCTGGTCGAAACATTTCCAAAATTCACGCTGGCAGGATTGGCGCTCAACTGCCCCACAGCTGTGGATGAACCAGTTCCCGTCAAGCTAACCACTGCCGAAGGCGTGGTTGGGTCGTTGCTTGTTATCGTCAGGCTGCCAGACACCGCTCCGGCTAGCGTCGGCTTGAACGTCAAGGTTACCGGAGAGTTCTGCCCGGCACTGATGGTCGTAGGCGTGGTAATGCCGCTGATCCCAAAGTCTGCTCCCGAAAGTGTCAGGAGGGAAATCGTCAAATTTGCCGTACCCGCATTCGAGATGGTCAGGCTCGAGCTCCCGGTCGAGCCGACAGAAACGCTGCCAAAGTTCACCGCAGTTGTGCTCAAGCTCAACTGCGGCGCCGCAGTCACGCCCGTCGCGGAGAGATTTACCACTACCGGCGAACTCCCTCCATCGCCCTGCACTGTCAACGTCCCGGTGATAGCCCCAGTGCTCGTCGGATTAACGGAGACAGAGAAACTCCCGCCCTGCCCCGTAGCAAGTGCCATCGGCGGGGTCATTCCGGAAAGGCTGAACTGGGAATTCGAGAAAGTCGCCTGCGTGATGTTGACCGCGGTATTGCCGGTATTGGAGACCGCGAGGCTCAGCGAAGTTGGCTTGCCGACTGGCACTTTGCCAAAACTGATCGTTGCTGGTGTGATTTGAAAAGACGTTTGCGATACCGGCTGTGACTTTGAAGCACTCACAACGCCTGCGCACCCGTTTAGTAGCGCCAAAGCCAGGATTGCGGCGACAAGCAGGAGGGAAGTTTCTCGTTTCCATTTCTTGCCTGCGACGCACTGTTTCTCGATCCGCGTCCCGGCCCCCTCCACCTGTGTGTTCGCCATGGCCCACCCCTCCCTAGCTGTATCCAGCTACGAAGGTATAGGTAATGGTACTCACCAGCCTACTGGTGAGAGGACCAATTTCGGGCCAGTCGCCTCTACTGTACGGAGGACCATGCTCTATATGGCCCAGACCTTGAACCCCTCGGAAACCCGCATCTTGGGCCTTCCAGGCGCTCGTTTCAGAACCGCGTCAATACAGAAGCAACTCGCTGAAACTACATTAGTTATGATGAGTGAGGAGTAAGGCTGCGCCCCTGCTCTGGGCAGCGCTTCAAAGGACCTGTTCTGGCGCTTCTGCCGCAATTCGGCACGCCGTCAACTACACTACAATGCTCGACGATTTGAAAATTGGGCCGAGGGAACCCGGCGGCCACCGAGCAGCCAGTCTGGATTGGACTTGCGGACTCAACTAGGCCAGTACCCTCGAGCACGGACCGTTCGTCGTCGCCTAACTAATCTGTCGCGTATTTCCGCATCGATTCACTCGACGGGCTTGTCAAGTGCTCCCCGCGCTGCGCGGCCTTTCTGGTCATCAATCCTGCATCGTGAATCTTGTAGATCAGCGCGCGGTAGCTGATCTTCAGAGCCTGCGCCGTCTTTCGCCGGTTCCACTGATTCGCGCGGAGCGCCTCCAAAATGACGTTGCGCTCCAGCTCTCGAATGGCGTCTTTGGCCAATCCCTTTAAGGTCACCGGTATTCCATTGCCGTCGGCGGACCGCACGGCCTTGTGTTTTTTCGGAGCGTGCTCCTGATGAACTGCAGCCTCGGGTCCGATCAGAACATAGCGTGCAACGCCGTTCGAAAGTTCTCGCAGGTTCCCCGGCCAATTCAGATTTTGCAGGTATTGGAGCATCTCAGGAGGGAACGCGTCCGTCTTTGTCCCAAACTGCTTTTCAAAATGGACCCTGAAGAATTCGGCCAGTGCTGGAATGTCTTCGCGCCTCTCGCGCAACGCCGGTACCTTCAAGCGAAACCCATGGATGCGGTAAAACAAGTCTTGCCGGAATCTTCCGGCTTCCGTTTCCTGATCCAGATCCTTGTGTGTCGCGCAGATGACACGCGCATCAATCCGTCGTTCGGAGTGATCCCCGATCCGCGAGAATGTGCCGTCTTGCAGGAACTGCAAAAGTTTGCTCTGAAGATTTAGATCCAGGTCCGCAATCTCATCCAAAAACAAGGTGCCGCGATGCGCCATTTCCACTCGCCCGGGCTTGGCAACGATTGCCCCGGTAAAGGCGCCCTGCTCGTATCCAAACAACTCGCTCTCAAGCAGCGTTCCGGGAATCGCTGCACAGCTAACCTTGACGAACTCTCCGGAGGCGTACTCGGAATTCGCATGAATCCATCGTGCCAGCGCTTCTTTGCCCGTGCCGCCGTCACCGCAAAGCAAAATCGGTACATTCGTCCGGCAGATCTTCTGCGCGCTCAGATGCACCGCGGCCATCACTGCCGAGCGCCCGAACAAAACAGGGTCTGGCGGCACTTGGTCCAGTCTTTCCCAACTGGCGTTCCGGGTTGGACACGCTCCGGCCATATGTTCTGGTACCAAGGCGTTGCACATAGCCAACCAAAGACCGTGCGTATCTGGGGTGTTTCAGAACCTCTCTCTAGGCAATAAAGCTTGCTTTTTCAGTACAATACAGACAGAGCTCCCCTAAAGTACTGGTACCACAATGTTCCCCAACTTTTCCTCAACCTGTAACAATGGGAAAACTTCAAGACACTACGAGGAAGGTTTGTTCTCTCGGATGGCTGGATAACTAATCAGAGCGCGGGGGGCAGATTGCGGAAGAGAGATCAAAAGTAGCGGGGGCAATGCAGGTCTGTAGCTTGCTCGAAGGTGAGAATCTGCTCCGGCTGCGAGGCGTTAGCACCCACGGTATTCGTCAGGCTCGCGCGTGTTCTCCACGAATAATGTCATAGCGCTCGATCACCGCCGCTACCCCCATCCGTGGCTCTCCATCTTCCACGCGGCGTTCCACGCGGACCACCTTCCCCTGCGCGCGAACAAAAACATCCGTGCCGTGCGTGATCTCCGCGGGCAGCGTCAGCGTGATGTCCAACTCGGATCCCGCATCCAAATCCTGGCCGATCACGAAATACAATCCGCGCGCTGAAATATCTCTCGTCTTCCCCTCTTGCCGGTTGACGAGTCTTTCGGCTGCAAACCGGATGCTGATTGGCAACGTCAAGTCATAGCGTCGCGCCGTGCGGCGTTCTTCCATTACTGACATCCTCGACTCCGTCCGTGGCTCCAGAGCGCAAGCCACTGCCCCAATTGTTGTTTTTTGCTAAGAGATATTCGCCGGACTTTGCTTGCCTTCACAGGTGAGAACGAAGATCTCAGCCAACTCTGACTTGATTCCGCTGGGATTCCTTCATGCTCCCTCTCGGTCCTCCCGAATCACCCTGATTCGGATGACCAAAGGAAGTGAGCATTCTCTCAATCGCTCGGGCTACGGAATTTCTGCGGATTCTCGCTCCCACGGGAAATCCCGACGCGCAACCCCCTCCCCCCGTTCCTTGAGCTCTCGACCCAACTTTCACTCAACGGGAGGTTTGCTGCGCTATTGTCCAGCACTGTGTTGCTTTTCGCTGCGCAAGATACCCCGCACAAGCTTTTCCTGCAAGTTCTCTTTTTCCGCAGCGTGCTCAGGACGAACTAGGTCGTACTAGACCTGCTCTTTCACTCTACCTTGGCCCCCACCGTCGCCGGTGCCGTCTCTTCTGTTTTCGCTGCCGCGGTCCGGCGTGTCCTCGGCGTGTCCAGATTGAATTGCCTCATCTTGTAGAGCAGGGCCTTGTAGCTGATCCCCAGCATCTTGGCGGCGTCCTTGCGGCACCACCGCGTCTTTTCCAGCGCGTCGCCAATCGCTTCCATCTCCGCTTCGTCCTTCAACCCGCGCACCAGCGCCTTCAAACCCTGCTCTTTCGGAACGTTCGTTACCTCACGCGGAGAAATCCTTTGCCGTGTCGCGGACATCTCCACTAACTCCCGCAGGCTGCCTTCGTCATCTTCGAGAATTACGTACCGCTTGACGAAGTTTTCCAGTTCTCGCAAATTCCCGGGCCACGGATAATTCATGGCTGCATCCATCAGGTGTTTCGACGGTGCTTGTAACGTCTTGCCGAACTTCTCGCTGTACTTCTCAAGGAAATGCCGGAACAGCAGGGGGATTTCCGTCGTGCGTTCCCGCAGCGGAGGCACCATGATCGACAGCACGTTCAACCGGTAATACAAATCTTCACGGAAGCGGCCCGTCCTCATGGCTTCCTGCACATCCACGTTTGTCGCCGCCAACACGCGAACATCGGTCTCTACCAGGTGCCTTCCACCCAGTCGCGAATACTGGTGATCTTGTAAGACATGAAGCAATTTGGCTTGCAGGTGCGTGGACATCTCCGCGATCTCATCCAGGAAAATCGTGCCCTTGTTGGCCATCTCGAATTTTCCGGGCTTCGCCCGCACCGCTCCCGTAAACGCCCCTTGTTCATATCCGAAAAGTTCCGACTCGAGCAACTCCCCCGGGAGCGCCGCGCAATTCACCTTGACGAACGCTTGATTCCTTCGTTTCGAACGCAGATGGATCATCCGGGCCACGACTTCTTTGCCCACGCCGCTCTCTCCGCAGATGAACACCGGCACGTCTACGGGAGCGATTTGCAGAATCTGCTGCCGGATGCGCACCATCTGGGGGCTCGCTACCAGGAAGCTCAGATCTTCGGTGATCTGCTCGCAATACTCCCGCAACGCCTGGTTTTCCTGGGTCAGCTGTTTCTTTTGCCGCGACTTCAGCATTGCCGCGTCGAGTTCCGTCTTTTCAAATGGCTTGGTCAGGTAATCGTGTGCTCCGAGCCGGATGGCCTCCACCACTGTGCCTACCTCATTCGAGCACGACAGCATGATCACATTCAGGCTGCGGTCCACGCGCATCAGTTCCTGCAGCGTATCGAGCCCGTTCATTTCGGGCATCAGCACGTCCAGAATGATGAAGTCCGGCCGTTCGCCGCCGCTCACACGCGTCAGCGCTTCCCTGCCGCTGCTCACTGCCGCCACGTCAAACCCATCCACCTCCAGTAGGGTTTGCAGGTATTTTCGGATGCTGGGCTCATCATCGACGACTAGGATTTTCTCTTTCACTTCTTTCACAGCCATTTTTCTTTCTCCTCGCCGCAATCCAATGCTTAGCTCTGGTCCATTGGCAGCAAAAACGCAAACGTGCTACCCCGGTTCTGTTCGCTTTCCACCCAGATTTTCCCCCGGTGCGCCTGAATCAATCTTTTAGCGATGGCAAGTCCCAGGCCCATTCCGGAGGTATTCCGGTCCACGCGCACAAAGTCCTCAAAAATTTCCTGATGGTGTTCCGGTGCAATCCCTGCTCCGGAGTCGGTCACGCTGACTTCCACACTGTTCGGCCGGGGCAGCCGGAATCTCCTGCGTTCTTCGACCGGGGCTATTTTCGCCACCCGGCGCTCCCAAAAATGCGGGCGCGCTCGCAAGGTCACGGTTCCCTCGGACGGTGTGTGCTTCAACGCGTTGTCCAGGAGATTTGCCGCGGCCTGTTGCACCTTCTGGTAATCGAAACGGAAAGTTGGGATCGACGGATCCAGCAGCGTCTCCAGCTTCACCCCTTTGCGCTGAAACGCTTCCGACCATCGGTTGGCCGTCTCTTCCAGGCAATCTCGCAAGTCGTTCTCTCTCAGCTGCAGGACCAACTTCCCGCTCTCCAGGGCGGAGTAGTTGAGGAACATCGACACCAGCCGCACCAGCCTCTCGCAGCTCTCTTTCGACTCCTCCAGAATGTCTTTCTGTTTCTCGCTCAGTCTTCCGAGCGATCCTGTCAGGAGCAGATCGTAGTAGCCCTTGATCACCGCTAGCGGTGTTTTCAACTCGTGCGCTGCCGACGCCAGGAACACGGTCTTCTGCCGGTTTACTTCCTGCAGCTTCAGGTAGGCTGCGAGCAAATTCCGATACGTAATTTCGCGTTCCTGTAGCAGTTCCTGTACCGTCAGTTGGGCAGCGCTCTCTGCGCTGTTTTCTTCTTCCTCATCATTCTCAAACTGGATTGCTAACCAGTCCGACTCCGGGAGCCAGCGCACCCGCACCCGATAGGCTTTGCTGCTCGTGCGGCCTTCCAGCTCCAGTTGGTCTTCGCCATTCTCAATTCTCTGCGAGATCGTCTTTGGATCGATGTTCAATACATCTGCAAATATGTTGAGGGGGGTAGTCTCGCCTTTACCGTGCTCGTCCAGGCATTTCCGTCCCCGCGCGTTAACCATCAGCACGCGCCCTTCGAGGTCCGCCAGCACTACGCCTTTGTCGACCGTGTCCAGAAGCGCTCGGACATGTTCAACTGTCAGATTCGGGCTCGACGTAGGCACCCTGCCCACATCTGTTGTGGCCCAGCCATCCATGGTTCTGCCACCTCTTTATACAGTGGAAAAAATTTTCCTATGGCGTGCTGCCCATCGTTACAGACCCTCTCCGGCCTGTCAATGGTAAATGCGTTCCATTTGCACAATATGGGAAATCCCTAGCCCATCCACGCCCATTCTTCTACTCAGGCCTCATTCCTCCCTTCTGATGGCCGCTAAGTACTTGATTTATCGAGGCTCTACTTTGAGTTGTATAGCCGCAAACTGGCGATCAACCTGCTAATAACGTACTAGTCCGTGAGTACTATCACTATGGCTATACGCCTCGATCAGTCAAAGGAGGGAACCCGCGTGGATTCCTCCGAATCGCGCCGATCATCTCGCATCCGCATCCAAGTCCCCGTATTTCTCCGGGGCTCGGACGCCTCAGGTGCGGAGTTTATAGAGCTCACGAAAACACTCAATATCAGCGCTACCGGGGCTTGTATCACAGCAGTCCATCTCCTGCGCCCAGACCAGACGGTCCACCTCACCATCCCAGCCCCCTCCCCCGCTGCCTCCAGCCTCATCCCCAGCGAAACTCCCCCAATTGTGGCCAAAGTACGTCGATTGGACTTCTTGGGTGAGATTCGTCTATTCGGGTTGGAATTTCTGCACCCTCTTGAGTAATTCCCTGTCCCTCGGGAACTCTCCAGCCCCATCGCGTTGTATGCGCCTGTCTTGGGCTACCGCTTCGCTGAAAAAGTTTCTTCCGGGAACTCGCTTATCTCTTCGTTTTGTAATAGGATACGGGCGTCCCCCTTCGCATCTCCTTTCCGTGGATGCAGGTTGCACATACGGTCTTGATTGGCACTTGATTTGCTCCCTCTTAGGGTCAGTCATCCAAATGTGCTTGCCCCAGCCCCCGCGGGGAGAGGCAGATTGTAGGAAAACCCGGCCATGCCCAGTCCCGGAGCCCCGGCGGCCCCGCGTTTGCCCATGGAAGATGCCTACCTCGAGCTCCTCGCGGACACGCTCGACGTCATGGACATTCCCGCGCGCAGTCAGTTTCTGCAGCGCTATTTTCGCACCACCACGCATCTCGATTTGCGCGAGTCGCAGTCCCTTCACCTCTGGGAGGAAATGCTCACGCGCCGCCGCGAACTCACGGATCAGCTCGGACGCCCCATATCGCTCAAAACCGTTCTGATGGATGTCCTCTCTTCCGCCGGCCTCATTCACGTTCCGATTGTGCTCGAATACGAGGAGTACAAGAAACTCCAGGTCAATGCTGTTACGGACCCGCTCACCGGCCTCTACAATCGCCGTTTGTTTGCCGAGTCCTTCGAAAAAGAACTTAATCGCGCCCGCCGTTACGGTCTTCCGCTCGGCATCGTCATCCTGGACTTGCACCGCTTCAAGGAAGTGAACGATAAGTATGGCCATCCGCGCGGGGACGAGGTCCTCCGTGCCGCCGCCACCACGCTCCAAAAAGCGCTGCGCACCTCGGACTCTGCCTTCCGCATTGGCGGAGATGAGTTCGCTCTCCTTTTGCCCCAAACCGATGCCGCTCAAGCCCTGGCCCTCAGCCGTCGTATTGAGACTGTTTTTGCGGAAACCCTGCACCCTCTGCAACTCGCTTTCCCCGTGACCATGGATCACGGCGTGGCCAATTTCCCTCAGGACGGCGATCAGTCCGATCAGTTGGTGCGCGTCGCCGACGAACGCCTCTATCGTCTGAAGCACGCCAATCACGCGCACACCGCCGCTGGCTCGGCACGTCCCGCAGCTCCACTCGCGTCCGCGCCACCTCCCGTGGCACCCCAGCCCGTCTCCATCTCTGCTGGTCGTCCACCCGAAAAACCTCCCTCCGACTTCGCTGACGCTTCTTCCGCTGCTGCCCGCTCCCTCGCGGAGCAAACTCCTCCCGCGCCCGTAACGCCGGCTTCGTATGCGATTCAGCGAAAAGCCGAGCGCGTCTCTATGGTTGGCACCAATGCCTACGCCATCATCGGTGAGCAGGGCACCCGCCGGGCTCGTGTGTTGGACCTCGGTTTCGGCGGCGTCGCCCTCGAATTTGAACAGCAGGAAGATCTGCCGGAGAATATCCTCGCTATTCTTCACGTCCCCATTCTTCCCCCCGTCCGCGTCTATCTGAGGCCGGTGTGGTCTCGTCGTTCGGCGGAAGGCGCGTTCCGCTTCGGCTGCCACTTCATCTCCTGATCCTCGCCACACGGCAGGACCACCTCGAGTTCCGCTACTTCGGGAGCATTCCCGCCGCAAGGTCCTTTCTCTTCATCTTCACTCGGATTTCATCTCTTGCTGAATCCGCGATATGTCGCCGTTTCCTGGGTCGCGGCACTGTCCAAACGTACAGGTTCGCCCAGGTCCCATCCTGTCCCTCAACTGTACCGGGGACAGGTTGCCCGTACAGCTGTCCAGAAGTTATTTTCCTGTGTGGTGAACCTGAGGGGGTTCGTTCTCGCAGTGTTCTTCTGCCGTTCATCGGCTTCCGCAGTTCGCGGCTACGCGTCCGTTGGCTGCCTCGTTGGCGTGTCTTTCTTTTTTGCCGGTTGCGCCAGTTACAATTCGCAAACAAGTGCGCCTGGACCGGCCCTGACGGTTTCGGCAAACAGTTTTAATTTCAACACCGTCGTTGTCGGGCAATCCGCCACGCAGACCCTGCACCTGACGAACTCGGGCAACGCGCCTCTGCAAATCGCTTCCATTTCTCTCTCCAACAAGGAATTCGCCATCAGCGGCCCGTCCCTTCCCCGCACCGTGCTCCCGGCCATAAGTCTCGACTACACACTGGAGTTCGCTCCCACAACTGCGGGGAACGCCTCGGCTTCCCTGACCATCACCAGCAACGCCCCGCACTCCCCTGCCGCCCTCTCACTCGCCGGCATTTCAGAAAAAGTCGTTGTTGCCCTGCAGGTCATTCCCACTTCCATCAGTTTCGGCAACGAGAATCTGCAATCGACTGCAACCCAGAACGTCACGCTGCAAAACACCGGCGACGTCAATATCACCATCAATGGCGTTACCGCGTCCGGCTCAGGGTTTGGTTACTCCGATCTTTCTCCGGGATTTTCGCTTTCTCCCAATCAACAGGTCACCTTTCAGGTTTGGTTCCGCCCGCAGACGAGTGGCGCCGCCTTGGGCACTGTGTCCATCCTGAGCGCGAATCTCACTTCACCTGAAACGGTCTCCCTTACCGGTGACGGCGTCAGCTCCACTCCAACGCCCCCGCCTGCACCGTCTCCAGCCGCTCAGCCCACGGTTCAACTCACTTGGAATGCGAGTTCCAGTGTCGTCGCCGGATATCGCGTCTACCGCAGCTCCACCTCTGGCAACTTCTACAGCCCTCTGTTCTCCACGCCGCTCAACGCCCTCTCCTTCGACGACTCCACCGTCACCTCCGGCGACACCTACTACTATGTCGTCACCGCCGTGGACGACAACGGCGTCGAGAGTCTGTACTCGAACCAAGCCACCGCCAACGTTCCCGCCTCGTAGTTCCCTGCCTGTGTGTCTCAGCGCTTGCATTGAGACGCGTCTTAATTCAGCGCCGGCGGAATCGCTTTCAAGTGGCCTCGACGGTAATACCCTGTAAGGGAGGTGTTTCATGAATTGGTCAACCCTGATCGCCTCCGCCCTCACCATACTTTTCGTATTAGGGCTTGTCGTCTATCGACTGCTTTGGGCTGGATCACAAGCGGCCAGCGCGGCCGGGCTGGGCCGGTTGCCAAAACTGCCTAAGAGTTGGCGACGTTGGCTTTTCGGCGAACACAACAACCCTTCCGCATGATATAGGCTGTGTTCGTTTTCAGCTTGGCACACCATACTCCGTCGAACCGGTTTTGCGTTCCCGCGGAATTGCCGTATAATTATGGATTGTCTCGTGACCTAGCGACGCGGTTGTAACCCCGCACTTCCCGGTTCCCGCGCAGACCGGCCACGATAGATTGGAGAATTCATGAAACCCGGGATCCACCCCGATTACCACGCCGTTACCGTCCATTGTGCTTGCGGGCATACCTTCCAGACGCGCTCGACCGTCAAGGGCAACATGCTGCGCGTCGAAATCTGCTCTAGTTGCCACCCCTTTTTCACCGGCAAGCAGAAACTTGTGGACACCGCTGGCCGCGTCGAGCGCTTCCAGAAAAAGTACGCCAACGCTGCCGCCAACGCTGCCGCCAAAAAGCAGCCAGCTCAGGCTTAAGTCTCTTTGCTTCCCGCGGACCGGTTTTTGGCCGGTCCGCTCCATTTTCTGCCCGCCACGCCAATAAATCGCCCTGACCATTTTTCTCCAACTCGCCATTCTTACTCCGTGTAAAATCAATCCTTAGCGTGGCCACGCAATCTCGCATGTTCGATGGTGTTCCGGCCTCCGACTCCGTGGAGACAGCGCCCCCTCGCATCACCCTCCGCAACGCCTTCTCTCATCCCTTCGATTCCGCCATTGCCGCCGCCCGCACCTGCTACTCTTCCCGCCTCATCACTCCCGAAGAGATCACCGATAAGCAGCGGCTCAACATTGGCGCAGCCACTTTTTATAGCGGCCACCACACCGTCTACCAGCACGCTCACTTCGAGTTCGGCCTGGAAAACGTCAGCCGTCAATTCGTCTGGTCCTTCCTCCACGCCCACCCCTTCTATAATTCGGAACAGCAAAGCCAGCGTTACGTCCGCATGGATCGGGTCCAAGCCTATGTGCCGCAGTTGGGTCCGCAGACCGCGCTTTTCTTTAACGAGAGCCACCGTGCCATCTATGAGCAAGCCATCGTCCGCGCCTGGGCCTACTATCGCGAGCTTTCCACGCTTCTGGTTGCCGACGCGCGCGCCATTTTGAACGACATCTGGCATATCGGCCCGATGTCTCATCCCAAGCGCCTTCAGAGAATCGAGCGCTCCGCCGAAAAACGCGCCATCGAAATCGCGCGTTATGTCCTCCCCGTCGCCGCCTTCACCACCATGGTTCACACCCTTTCCGGTATCGTCCTCCATCGCCTCTGGCGCATGTGCTCGGCTTCGGACACGCCCAGCGAGGCCCGCGCTGTGATCGGCGAGATGGTGGCCCAGGTCCGTCAACTCGATCCGCAATTCTTCGATCGCTTTGGCACCACGCCTCTCGAAGAACTCCCGGAATGGAAAGACGTCACTCCCACAAAATCGCAGGCGGATGACTTTGCCCGTGAATTCGACGCCCGGCTCAACGGCAAGACTTCCCGCCTCCTCGACTACTCCCATAACGCCGTCCGTGTCATGGCCGAATCCTATCGCGCCGTCGTCGGCCTCACCGAAGCCGCCTGCCCCGATGCGGAAGCCATCGACCGCCTTCTCAATCCCGCGCGCAATCTCTATCGCCTCGAAACCCTCAATATCGGCGTGCACGCGCCCCTGATGCGCGCCCTCCAGCACGCCACTTACACCTTTGCCAAGAAAATCAGCCACACCGCGGACAGCCAGGATCAGCGTCACCGCATGGTCCCCGGTTCGCGCCCGCTTCTCACTCTCGCCGATACCCGCGATCCGGACTACATCACGCCGAAGCTTCTCGCGGAAAATCCCCGCGCCACGGAAGTCTACCGCCGCGCCATGCACGACGCCTGGTCCGCCAAGAATCAGCTTCTCGACCGCGGCGTGCCCCCCGAAATCGCTCTCTATCTCCTCCCCAACGCCAAGTCTATTCGTCTCGTCGAGACCGGCTCGCTCCTCCACCTGCTCCACAAATGGACCATGCGCACCTGCTTCAACGCCCAGGAAGAGATCTACAACGCATCCATGGATGAAATCGCGGCGCTTCGCGCGGTGCAGCCCGAACTCGCCCGCTACATCGGCCCGCCCTGCCACCTTCGCGCCGGCATCACCACTCCCATTTGCACCGAAGGCTCCCATTTCTGCGGCGTAAAAGTCTGGCTCGACTTCCCCAACACGCCCCGCCGTATTTGAAACCTGTAGCACTGTCCTGTACGTCCTATGTAGTGGAGGCACTCTATGGCGCCTACCCTGCTCCGCACCATTTCTTGCCTTCTCGCTATTTTCTTGGTCTTGGCGCTCCCATGCTCGGCGCTCGATACGCCACTCTCGGACACCGCCGTCCGGCAAGCCTACTTCCTCGGCCAACGTCACGACGAATCGCTCGCTCGTTTCCTGGACCACTACACGAAACACCTCGCCCCGCCCAAGACCGGGCCATACATCTCTTCCGTCTCGTTCTTGACCCCGTATGCCTTGCTCACCCAACTTTCCGACCGGCATGCCTACGGCTACAGTGCCCAGCAGGCCGAACTCAATCACCGCAGTCTTGTGGAAACCGTGAAAATAGTCATAGAGATTCAGCTAACCGATACCTACTCGTCTGTTATGCGCAATCCCGCGGCTCGCACCACTGGTACTCCAATGGAGTATCTCCTGCGGCCTTCCGATTTCTGGCGGGATTTCCGGGTCCAGATGTTCAACGGCGATGATTCTCTCGCGCCTTTCCTCTACTCTGGCCATCCCGCCTACTTCTGTGGGGATAGCGGTTGCACGCTCGTCGGCGCAACCATTCAACTCGAGTTCCTTGCCGAGTCCTTCACTTCTGACTCCGCCCGGGTGTCCATTGATCCTCCCGAGGGAGATCCCGTGGCAGCCGAGTTCGATCTCGCGTCTCTGCGCTGAGCGCCGCGTGCAATCTTCCGCTGCATTGTTGATCTACTTTCGGTGCTTCGGCTTGTTCCTCTATGACCGCTCCGCTTCTCCACGTTCTATACTCCCTGTGAGGCTCTAGCCATGTTTCGCTTCTCGCGTTTGTTGCCGCTCCTCCTGCTTGCCTTAGCTCTCGCGATCCCTCCGCTCCTTGCTTACGATATCGACCTCTCCGACACCGCCGTGCGCGAAGCCTACTTCCTCGGCCAGCGTAATGATGAAAAGACCCGCGCTTTCTTCGAGCCCTACACCAGGCATCTTCCGCTTCCCAAATCCGGCCCCTATGTCTCCGAAATTCGCCTGTTCACCCCGTTGGCGCAAGTCGTCGAGGTTTCCAGCCACACCACCAACGGCTATAGCGCTCAACAAGCCCGGCTCGATTATCAAAGCCGCTGTGACTCGCTCCTCCTCGAAGTCCACATCGAATTCACGCCCACCTACAATCAGATTGATGCCGTCCGCCCATCCAGCAAGAACGGCACTGAAAAAGGGATCGTTATGCGAACTGAGGATTTTTGGCAGACTTTTCGTTACGGCATCAAGCAGAAAGAAGACTGGATCGAACCCCGCTCCATGCACGGCGAACCCGAGTACAGCCGTGACGACCGTTATGGGAACAATGGCCTCATCGGTGCCTGGGTCTATCTCGACTACGACGCACCCAACGTCCCTTCGGACGACACCGAAGTCCACGTATTCACTCCCGATGGCCAGGACGTCTCCGTCACCTTCGACCTCTTCAAACTTCACTGAGTGAAGCCGGGGTTGGCTTCGATTTTACTCGGCCTCTCGATTGGCAATCGACACTCGAAATAGCGGCTTGGCCATCTCGGATGGCTCCATCTCATACGTCTGGTCCGTCTTGCTGGGGTCGTAGTCGCGCCACAGCCAGATCATTTCCGCCGGAAATTCTGCCGCTCCATGCGCTGAATTGTGCGTGCCTTTTCCAAAGCTGAAGTGAAAGTCGTACTTGGTCATCTTCAACGCGTTTGCCAGCCGGACATTCGCCAGTGGCCAACTTCCATAGCGGATCTCCATGTCCCCGGAACCATCCTGCAGCCAGACACGAATATTGCGCTTGGGTTCTCGCAACACTTTCTCCGGATAATCCTGCCCCCCATCCGGATTCGCCGGATCTTCTTTCCACTGAATACTGGTGAAGCTGCCGATCCAGGAAATCACGCGGCTGAACTGGTCAGGCATCTGCCACGCCGCGTTGAACGAACAGATTCCTCCCGACGACAGCCCCGTGATCGCCCGGCTGTACGCGTCCTTGCGAATATTGTATTTAGCCGCGACGTCGGCAAGAATTTCGTCGCGCAAATACCGCACATATCGGTCGCTCACCGTGTCATACAACGTGCTGCGCATCGCATCCTTCAGGTCGCGCTGCCACTTCTCCGAATACGCTTTCACGAATTTATACGTTGGCGTGCCGGGTGATTCGCTGATGTCGCCGGGATTAATGAAGACGCAGATCATCACCGGGATTTTCTTTTGCGCCATCAGATTGTCGATGACGTTCAACACGTTTCTGCCACTATCCCTCTCGGTATATCCTCCGCCATCCTGAAAAACCATTAGCGCCGCGGAGGTTTTTGGGTCGTATTGCGCCGGCACATAAATCCAATACTCGCTCTTCATTCCATCGTAGATCTTGCTCGTGTGCATTATCTTCGGTGACAGCGTCCCCGTTGGAACGCCGGGCTGCAGGTAGGACAACTCGCCAAACACCGGCAAATCCAAGCTTCCGCCAAAATCCTTGCCGTCGACTAGATAGTGAAACGAGTGCAATTTCCCCGCCGCCTCGATGCGCGCCACGGTGTACCAAAGTTTTGAACCCGCCAAACTCTGCATTTTCGGACCGGGAGCATCATCAATGACCAGCGCTGGCTCAGAAGCGGCTTCGGTGGCAAAGAAAAAATCCGGCCCGCGGCCCGCCCAGGCCGCGCCTTCCCTTAATACCTTCGCCTCAAAGCTCGCCGTGATCGCATCCTGCAGCCCGGGACTCTTGGATTTAGCCAGCTCAATGAGTTGCGTCGCATTCAATTTCTCTGCCGCAAAGCAAGGAGCAAGTGCCAAGCAAGTGACAAAGAACAAGATACATACATGCAACAACGGCCGCAGGGGCAAAGAATCCACCTGCCCTAGATCTACCTTGAGCATGGGTTTTCCTTTCTGCTTAAATCACTGCTCTCGGGCGTCGCGTCTACTGCTGTCCGTGCTGCCTCATTCATGTTGCACTCTCAATCACCGCAGCCATCTTCCATTGCATCCTAGTACACCTCATTTCTTCCCAGCAACGTCCATCGGCGCCCGGCAACCCCGATTGCGCCGCCCCGTTTTCCGCGTTATTCTTGTTGAGCAGGGTTTCCAATGTACGCCTCTTTCTATTAGCTGCCACCCTTCCCGCGTCCTTCGTGGGCGCCTGCTCTTCGTGCTCCCGAGTCACGCTTCACCCATCATCCGCCACGCTTCGTCCGTGACTCTCAATCTTGTTGAAGAAAGGTTTTCACATGTCTGTACTCACACTCAGCGAAAAACTCGATCAGCTCGAGGCCCGCTACCAGGAAATGACCCACGAGCTCTCCACCCCGGAGATCGTCACTGATTCCGCGCGTTTCCAGAAGCTCGCCAAGCAGCATGCCGATCTCGAAGCAGTTGTCTCCAAGCACCGCGAGTTCAAGCAAATCGAAAAGGATCTTGCCGGCGCCCGCCAGATGGTCGTCGAATCCGAAGACGCCGACATGCGCCACATGGCTCAGGAGGAAGAAAAGCTGCTCCTCGTCCGCAAAGAACAGGTCGAGCGTGAGCTTAAGCTGCTGCTTCTTCCCAGGGATCCCATCGACGACAAGAACATCATCCTGGAAATCCGCGCCGGCACTGGCGGCGACGAAGCCGCGATTTTTGCCGGCGATCTTTTCCGCATGTATTCACGCTACGCCGAATCCCAGGGCTGGAAAGTTGAAGTCATGGAGAGTTCCCCCTCCTCGAAGGGTGGGGTGAAAGAAATCGTTGCCGCCATCCAGGGCAATAAGGTTTATTCCAAGCTGAAGTATGAAAGCGGCGTCCATCGCGTGCAGCGCGTGCCCGACACGGAGACCCAGGGCCGCATCCACACCTCCGCCGCCACCGTGGCCGTTCTTCCCGAAGCCGACGAAATCGACATCAAGATTGAAGCCAAGGATCTTCGCATTGACACCTTCTGCTCCTCCGGCCCCGGCGGCCAGTCTGTCAACACGACCTACTCCGCCGTGCGCATTACACATCTTCCCAGCGGCCTCGTCGTCTCTCAGCAGGACGAAAAATCGCAAATCAAGAATCGCGCCAAGGCCATGCGCGTCCTCCGCGCGCGTCTCTACGAAATGGAACTCGATAAGCAACAAGCCGCCATCCTCGCGGAGCGCCGCGGCCAGATCAAAACCGGCGACCGTTCCGAGAAAATCCGCACTTACAACTATCCCCAAAACCGCGTCACCGATCACCGCATCGGCCTGACCATCCACCAGCTCACCGAAGTCATGGATGGCAAAGTCGCCCCGCTCGTCGACGGCCTGGTGGGCCACTACGAAGCGGAACGCCTCAAACAGGAGCTAGCCGAGGCATAATCTCTCTAACGGAGGTTCCCATGCTTTCCCGTCCAGGTTCGAAGCCAGGTCCCGTTTGGATGCGCCGGATCAGCGACTCGTTTTCCGATCCCGACCGCTCGCTCAAAATCATGATGCCCTTCTGGGTCTTCTTCATCATTTACATGATTGTCTTCATCGGTCTGACTCACTTCGTGACCGCCGTCGTTCTCTCGAAGGACTACGTCTACGAGTCATCCACTCGCATCGCCGGATTACCGCTGGTCTCCTATAGCCCCGCCGCTCACGGCATCATCGCCATCGGAGGACGCGCCACCGGCGTCATTGCGCTCGGTGGCCTGGCCTTCGGTTTCATCGCCATCGGGGGCTTGGCAGTCGGCGTCATTTCGGTGGGCGGCGTCTCTCTGGGACTCTTCGCGCTTGCTGGTGTCGCAATCGGTTGGCGCGCATTTGGCGGCTTGGCCGTCGGCCACTCCGCTCTCGGTGGCTGCGCCATCGCCAAATATGCCTATGCGGGAAATGGCGTAGCCTACGGCACCGTGGAGGCCAGCGGCCGCCAGAAGGAACATCTGATCGGTTGAGCCTCTTCCATGACCAGTGTCACCACAGATCGCTCCGTGCGCTCTCTGCTCAAGCAGGGCATCGGCCAGTTGCGCGAGGCCAACGTTCCTTCCTTTACCCTGGCTGCTGAACTTCTTCTCCTCCATGTCGCCGCCCGTGATCGCGCGTGGCTCTATGCGCATCCGGAAGAGGATCTCTCCGCCGACTCCACTACTCAGTATTTCGCTCTCATTCAGCGTCGCGCCAACGGTGAGCCCACGCAGCACCTCACCGGCAAGCAGGAGTTCTGGGATCTCGAATTCGAGGTCACTCCCGACGTCCTGATCCCTCGTCCGGAAACCGAGCATCTCATCGAGGTCGCCCTCGATCGCCTCGCCCTCCGCGAACTCCGCGCAGGCCGTCCGCCTCGTCTTACCGGCAACGGCATCACCCTCGTGGATGTCGGCACCGGCTCCGGCTGTATCGCCATTGCCTTGGCCAAAGAGCTTCCCGACGCCACCATTTACGCCACGGACATCTCCGCCACTGCCCTCGATGTTGCCCGCCGCAACGCCGCGCGTCTCGGTTTCGCAGATCGCATTCGTTTTCTTGAGTCCAACCTTTTTGAGGCCTTTACCCCCGTCCGGTTCGATTTGATCGTGAGTAATCCGCCCTATGTCGGTCGCCGCGCGGCGGAGACGCTCGCCCGCGAAGTCCACGAACACGAACCCGAAGTTGCTCTCTACGGCGGCGAAGAAGGGTACGAGTTTTACGCCGAACTCGTCGCGCAGTCACATGAATTTCTCCAGCCCGGCGGCTTGTTGGTCCTCGAGCTTGGCTACAACAGTCTGCCCACCGTGCAACCTCTCCTCGAATCGCGCCATTGGACCAATCTCGGGGTCACCAACGACCTCGCCGGCATCCCCCGCGTCCTCGCCGCCGAGCGCTTGCCATTCCCCAACTGACTTCTGGCAGCCGTCTCAGCGAAACTGCTTGCGAAAAACTTCGCAAGTTAGGGGGTCGGAGCTCTAGCTCCGACATTAAGTGCTTGGCTTTCAGTGGGCTTTAGCCCCTGAGGAAAGGTTGTTAAGCATTTTTTTCAACCTGTAAAGCCGTATGATAGGGATGGATTCGGCGTATCTTGGCGGATACCTCCAAGACGCGCCATTCCATAAAGGTCACTTCCTAAGGAATCAGCTTTTAGCCCAACGGTGAAAGCATGCCGGACCTCGCTCGCTTCCGCGCCAAACACGATCCCACCGAAGAGCGCGATCTTCCCCTACACTCCTCCATCCTCCATGTGGACATGGACGCTTTCTTCGTCTCCGTGGAACTCCTCCAGCGCCCCGATCTCCGCGGTAAGCCTGTTGTCGTCGGCGGCCGACCTGATCAGCGCGGCGTCGTCTCCGCCGCCAGCTACGAAGCCCGTAAGTTCGGCATCCATTCCGCGATGCCTTTGCGCACCGCCGCGCGTCTCTGCCCCCACGCGGTCTTTCTCGACGGGCACCACGAAAGATATGGCGAATGGAGCGATCGCGTCGCCTCCATCCTCGCCAGGTTTTCTCCCATCGTGGAAATGGTCTCCATTGACGAAGCCTACCTCGATCTTGCGGGCACGGAGCGCCTTCATGGCCCACCCCTTGCCGCCGCGGACAAACTTCTTCGCATCATCACACAAGTTACCGCGCTTCCCTGTTCCGGCGGCCTCGCCGCCACGCGTCTCGTCGCCAAAGTAGCCTCCGAGCAAGCCAAGCCCCGCGGCCTCGTCTGGGTCGCGCCCGGCATGGAAGCGTGCTTCCTCGCGCCGCTTCCCATCCGCAAAATTCCCGGCATCGGTGAAGTCACAGAGCGTGCCCTCCGCGCCCTGGGCATTGAAACCGTCGAGCAGCTCGCCTCACACTCCCAGGAAAAATTGGAGAAAGTCTTTGGCCAGTGGGGTACCGCGCTCTATCGCAAAGCGCGCGGCGGCGACGCCTACGAATTCCTGATCGACGCCGAACCGAAATCCATCTCCCACAATCACACCTTCGGGGAAGACACGGACAACGTGCAGGAGTTGGAATCCCTCCTCAGTCACCTTTCCCAGAAAACGTGCAAACGCCTTCGCGAAGCCGGCCTTTCTTCCCGCACACTCACGCTCACGATTCGCTACGCGGGCTTCGAAACCCACACCCGCTCCAAAACGCTTCAGGATCCCGCGCGCCTGGACAACGACATCTTCGCCGTCTTCCTCGAGCTCTTCCGCGAGCATCGCGACACCAAACGCAAGGTCCGCCTCCTCGGCGTTGCTCTTTCCGGACTTTCCCATGGCGCCGAACAGCTCGATCTGCTCGAAGCCGATCGCCGCGAAAAACTCGAAAAGCTCACCAAAGCCACCGACCGCCTCCGCGACAAATTCGGTTTTGGCTCGGTGCAATTCGGTGGCTCTCTGCGCCGCGACGACCCCTGATTCCCCACCCCCGGCTGCGCGCCTCACCCCAATGTCCTATACTGGGAATTCATGAGCGCTCCCGCCCCCACATCACCGGGCACTTCGCCTCCGCGTCCCACTCCCATCGAGCGCGTGCAGAACTTCTGGCAGCGTGTCAGCGAAGGCCGCGCCGTCGAAGATCTTTGGTCTCAGTTTGCCGCCGACGCGCGCTCCACATACGGCTTCTATGGCAAGGACGTCGAATGGACTGAAATCCGCAAACTCCCCCGTTGGAAGCGGCCTTGGCCCGTCATCAGCCAGTTCTTCTGGGCGCTTGTGAGCAAGCTTACCCCCGCGCGCCGCGTCCTCCTCCTCGTCGCATTCGCCCTGCTTCTTTTTTCCACTCAGAAATCCCACTACGAGTTCCTCGCCGCCCTACTTTTCCTTTTTCTGCTTGCTCTCGAGCTCGCAGACAAAGTCATCATGAAACGTGACCTCGAGATTGCCCGCGAAATCCAATCCTGGCTCGTGCCTTCGGAGCCCCCCGCCATTCCCGGCGCGGAAGTCGCTTTCTGGACCCGCCCGCAGAATTCCGTCGCAGGTGACTACTACGATGCCTTCTATCCCACGGCTGACGCGGCCTCCGGCGGCAAGTTGCTCCTCGTCATGGCGGACGTCGCGGGCAAAAGTGTCCCAGCCGCTCTGCTCATGGCCACCCTCCAGGCCAGCTTGCACACCCTCGCTTCCGAAGGCCTTCCCCTCACGCAACTCGCCGAGCGCCTGAATCATTACGCCTGCGCCCACAGCCTCGAAGGGCGCCGCTTCACCACCGGCGTAATTGGCGAATACGATCCTTCCACGCGCCGCCTGGTCTACGTGAATGCCGGCCACAATTCACCCGTCGTTCGCCGCACCAACGGAGGCACCGAGCGCCTCGAATCCGGCGGCCTGCCGTTCGGCATTCTCCGCGAAGCAACCTTCGTCGCCGCTTCCATCGATCTGCAGCCTGGCGATACTCTCGTTCTGTTCACCGATGGCGTCGTCGAAGCCTTCAATTCCTCCGGCGAGGAGTTCACCGACGAGCGCTGGCTCCATCTCATCCGTGATCTCCCCAATCTTCCCGCCCAGGCGACCATGCAATATCTCATGCAGCAGGTAGGACTCTTCGTCGGCGCCACGCGCCAGTCCGACGACATCACTTGCCTTGTTCTTCGCTGTAAATAACCTCTCCGTTCCTCCCTCCTCTCATTTCTTGTGCGGCCTTCGCCGCGCCTGGCGCATAATCAGACCGTGAATTCCCGCGAACTGGCCAATTCGATTTGCGATACGCTCCGCCGCCATGGCCATGAAGCGTTGCTCGTCGGCGGCTGTGTTCGCGATTTGCTCCTGAACCGCGAACCCGCCGACTACGACGTGACCACCGACGCGACTCCGGAGCGCGTCTTGCAGCTTTTCCCCGATAGCATCGGCGTGGGCGCCCAATTCGGCGTTGTTCTTGTTCTTCGCGATCCCGCCAAGGTCGAAGTCGCCACCTTTCGCTCCGACGTGGGCTATACCGATGGCCGCCATCCCGATCGCGTGCTCTACTCCAAAACACCTCAGGAAGACGTCGCCCGCCGCGATTTCACCATCAACGGCCTGCTGATGCGCCACGATACCGGAGAAGTCCTCGACTATGTCGGCGGCCAGGACGATCTTCACGCTCGGCTCGTCCGCGCCATCGGCGATCCCAAACGGCGCTTCACCGAGGATAAATTGCGCATGCTTCGCGCGATTCGCTTTGCCGCGCGTTTCGGATACGCCATCGAGCCCGCCACCTTCGCCGCCATTCAGGAACACGCCCCGGAAATTCACGTCGTTTCTCCCGAGCGCATCCGGGAAGAATTGACCAAACTCCTCACCGAAGGTGCCGCGCGCCGCGGCTTCGAATTGCTAAACGACTCCGGCCTTCTCCAACATCTTCTTCCCGAAATCTCCGCCATGAAAGGTGTCCCGCAGCCCCCCGAGTTTCATCCCGAGGGTGACGTTTGGATTCATACCCGCCTGATGCTTGAAGGCTTGCCCGCCGGAGTCTCCCCCTCACTCGCTTGGGGCGTTCTCCTCCACGACGTCGGCAAGCCACCCACGTTTCGCCCTGCATCCGCCACTGGGGACCGCATCCGTTTCGACGGCCACGCGGAAGTCGGCGTGAAGATGGCCACCGCAATCTGCCACCGCTTGCGCTTTTCCAATGACGATACCCTGCAGATTCTCGCTCTCGTCGCAAACCACATGAAATTCAAGGATGTCGCCCAGATGCGCAAATCCACTCTCAAGCGCTTTGTCCGGCTACCCGCTTTTCCCGAACACTTGGAGTTACACCGTCTCGATTGCTTGTCCAGCCACGGCCGCCTCGAAGCCTACCAGGCACTTAAGAACTTCCTCGCCGAAACCCCCGCCGAGCAAGTTAGCCCGCCACGCCTATTGACCGGCGTCGATTTGCAGGATATGGGTTATGTACCCGGGCCCCACTTCCAAAGAATGTTGACCACCTTGGAGGACGCCCAACTCGAAGGCCAGTTGCAGACCAAGGATCAGGCAATTCTTTTCATCAGGAAGAACTATCCCCAGCCGGGAAATGGCCGATAAAGACAAGTGGGGCCGACATGGCTTTGCAAGCAGTGGAATAAATTATTTATTTTCAATGAAATAGACTTGGATTTGATTTTGGCGTCGAGATATATTAATATGTGAGCGTAAATGACTAAGAATATCTGCCTGAGTGGATTGCACTGTTGGGCACCCTTTTGCCCGCTCCTGCATCTAACCCGGCATGGCGGTGCATTCTGCCACTGGATTTGAGGGAAACTATGGCTGATAAAAAATATTTTGTGCCGGAAACGCTTGCCATCCTTCCGGTTCGGGACACGGTGCTGTTCCCCGGCGCCGTCCTCCCCCTGACTGTAGGCCGCGAAAGCTCGCTGGCCCTCGTCGGTTCTCTTGCTGGCGAAGAAAAGTTGCTCGGCGTTGTTGCCCAGTTGGATCCCCGGGTCGAGGATCCTGCCGCGGCCGATCTGCATAAAGTCGGCACTCTCGCCAAGGTCCACAAGACCGTCAAGATGCCCAACGGCAATGTCGTCATCTTTCTGGAAGGACTTCAGCGTATCCGTATCGTCGAGCTACTCGGCCTGCGCCCCTTTCTCCGCGCCTCCATTGAAGCGGAACCCGATTTCGTTGGCGAACAGGACGCGGAACTCGAGGCCCTGGTGCGTAACGCTCAGGAGCTTTTTCGCGATGTTGTCAGCCGCTCGCCGCAGCTCTCCGACGATCTGCAGAACGCGGCCCTAAACATTGACGATCCCGGCCGCCTGGCCGACTTCATCGCCGGAACGCTGCCCAGTCTCTCCACGCTGCTGCGCCAGGAGCTGATCGAAACTTCCAACGTGCGCAAGCGCCTGGAAACGCTGATCCGCGAGCTTTCCAAGGAAATGGAAGTGCTCGAACTCCGCAGCAAGATCAACGAGCAGGTTCAGGAACAGGTCAGCCAGAACCAGCGCGAATATCTTCTGCGCGAGCAGATGAAGGCCATTCAAAAAGAACTCGGCGACATTGACGACGCGCAAGCTGAAATCGAAGAGCTGCGCACCAAAGTGGACGAGGCCGGCATGACCGCGGAAGCCAAGAAGGAGTGCGACCGCGAGCTCAAGCGCCTCTCCAAAATGACCCCCGTTTCCGCCGAATACATGGTCTCGCGCACCTATCTCGAATGGATGACCTCCCTGCCCTGGTCCAAGTCTTCCGGCAGCGCGGAAATCGACATGGTGAAAGCGCACGAAATTCTGGACGAGGACCACTACGACCTGGAGAAGGTGAAAGAGCGTATCCTCGACTACCTGGCCGTCAAGAAACTCCAGCCCGGCATGAAGGGGCCGATCCTTTGCTTCATCGGGCCTCCGGGCGTCGGCAAGACCTCCCTCGGCAAATCCATTGCGCGCTCCCTCGGCCGCAAGTTCGTCCGTATCGCCCTGGGCGGCATGCACGACGAAGCCGAAATTCGCGGCCATCGCCGCACCTATATTGGCGCGTTGCCCGGCCAGATCATTCAGGGCCTGAAGCGCGCTGAAACAAATGACCCCGTGTGCATGCTCGATGAAGTGGACAAGCTGGGCCGCGATTTTCGCGGCGATCCCTCGTCCGCGCTCATGGAAGTTCTCGATCCGGAACAGAACAACTCCTTCCGCGATCACTATCTGGATGTGCCCTTCGACCTTTCCAAGGTCATCTTTATCACCACCGCCAACTGGATGGATCCCATCCCGGATCCTCTGCGCGATCGCATGGAGATCATCGAACTCCCCGGCTACACCGGCGAAGAGAAGATCCACATCGCGCGCAAGTACCTGATCCCGAAGCAGACCAAAGAACACGGCATGAAGGAAGGCGAACAGCTCGAATTCTCCGAGGAGGGGCTGCGGGAGATCATCCACAGCTATACGCGCGAAGCGGGTGTGCGCAATCTCGAACGCGAAATCGCCACGCTCGTTCGCAAGCAGGCTCGCCGTATCGCCGAGGGAAAGCCCGACAAGATGGTAGTCACGCCGCAGGTGGTGCGCGAATTCCTCGGTGTGCCGAAGTTTCGCACGGAGAAGGAAGTCGAGGAGCGCGTCAAGAAGCCCGGGGTCGCCGTCGGCCTCGTCTGGACTCCCGTGGGCGGCGACATCGTCTTCATCGAAGCCAGCCGCATGCGCGGCGGCAAGCAGTTCACCATGACCGGCCATCTCGGCGAAGTCATGCAGGAATCCATGACCGCTGCCTTGACCTGGACCCGTGCCAACGCCGAACGCTACGGCATTGACCCGGACTTTTTCCGCAAGTCAGACATCCACATCCACGTGCCTTCCGGTGCGGTACCCAAGGATGGCCCGTCTGCTGGCGCGGCGATGGTTACGTCGCTCGTCAGCCTGCTGACCAACCGCCCGGTCAAGAATCGTCTGGCCATGACCGGTGAAATGACGCTCTCCGGTGTGATTCTGCCGATTGGTGGCGTAAAGGAAAAAGTCCTGGGCGCGAAGCGTGCCGGAATCAAGCATGTGCTTCTGCCTGCGGACAACGAGCCCAACGCCGTCGCCGACCTGCCGCCCGAAATCCTGGGCGACCTCACGATCGCCTATGTGCGCACGCTCGATGAAGTTCTCGAGCATGCCCTCGAAAAGAATCCCGTCGCACCCGTCGTCCCCGAGCCGGAACCTCCGGTCCCCGGTGTCGGCGACTCCACCCAAGCCGTGCATTGAAACTCCTGTTTGGTCAGCAACGGCCCGGCACGCTGTCCGCCGGGCCTTTTACCTTTTTGGTGTTTGCTCACACTCGGCGCTCGCGCGCACGTCCTTGCTGTCGCCACGACGATTCCCAACTCCTGCTAACATGAAATCCTCGTGAAGCCGAACTCCAAATTCGCCTCCGCAGATCTCGCCGTCCTTCTGGCGCAGCGCCTGGCCGAAACTCTGCTTCGCGAACGCATCGTTCCGCGCTTCGTGGATTCCTATGTCGTCGAACACGGACGCTTCGGCTTGCAAGTGCACGCGGCGCTCTACCGCGACCTTCTGACCCTTTTGCAGCGTGAAGCCTTGCTGGCAATGTCCGCGCGTGCTTTGGAGATTGTCGAAGCGGTCGCCGGGTCAGATGGCGCGAAAGTTCCCGTGCGCACCAGACGCAAATTCGCCGCGGCCTTCCAGCAAAAATACCTCGCTGCACTCACACGCCAGCAGGGTTGGAATGCCGGCGACGCTTTGGAGTTCCAGGCGGACTTGCAGATGTATCAGGCGATTTTGGCGAAGACGGGTCCCACCCGCCGCGCACGAAAGCCGTTCGAGGTGGCTAATCACCCCTTCGTCGATCGTTGCGCCTTCCTTCTCGATTCTTCGTTTTTGGAAAAAGCGCGCGTTGCGGCCAGCCGTTCGCTCACTAGCCTTGAAACGCTGACCACGGAAGTTACCGAAGGAATTCTTCAGGTTTCTTCGGACGCAAGAACTCCAACAACGCGCTAGAGTTCCAGCGCATTCCGGCCAAAAATCGGTTTCCCCGCGCGCGAAACCTGAAACCCATACAAGGCCACCGCCAGGATCACGATCATCGCGACGACCCCGTCTTCGGTCCACCACGCTCCCAAAGGCATGGCCAGGGGCATCTGGTCCGCCAGTTGATCGACAAAATAAAGCACGGTTAGCGCCACCAGCCCGAACCGATAAAGGATGTACAGGTACGCAAGGAAAAATGGCGCCGTGAACAGCGCATCAATCAACGGATTCTGCGCTCCCAGGCTCGGTATGCAAAACAGCAGCGACATCACCGCGGCAGCCAGCCAGTTCCGCCGGAAAACCAGCCGAAGCATAAAAAACAGGAAGAAGATCAGCAGCGCGCTTGAAAAAGAGGAAGACGCCTGGTACAGCACCGTTGCGATGCTGCCCCGAAGCCCTTCCAATGCGTAGGGCGAGTTCATTCCAAATGGCCGCAGCGGAGCCTTGCCCAGCCCCGCTTCGACAAACGGCTGCAACTGCTCCAGGATCGCCGAGGCCAGTCCAAACAGCGTTCCCAGCAGCACATCGCGCGCGAAAACCGGATCCTTGAAATTCCCCGACAGCATCCGTGACCACGAAATCAAAGTGTCGGGCCAGTACTTTCTCACGTACGGCTCGAGCGCCGCGTAGAGCACCCACGTCACCATCCCGAAAAACAGACTGACGCTCAACGCCAGGATGAACAGCACCATCTCAAAGAAAGAGGAAACATGGTGTGCCAGCAACGCCCAATTGATCATTCCGATCAACACCACGAACATCGCGAGCCTCAGCGAACCCTGCAAATCACCTCTTCCTTCGCGCAAGTTCCTGATCGCCATCCAAATCCCGATTCCGAGCACCGTGAACAGCAGGCCGAGACCAAACCACTGTGCAATCGCGTTCTGCCTGTTTCGGCTCTGGGAGCCCATGCGATCCGGCTTATCCCACGGCGAAATCGTCTCAAAATAGATGGGCTTGCCACGGTATCCCGCCGCTTCGACGCGCAATGGAATCTCCGGATGATTTGGCCAGCTTCCCTCCCAAGCCGCGCGCGCGTCACCCCATGCCAGCGGATACCATTTCGGCTCCGTCGGCTTGAACCGCGAAACATCCAAGCCTGCGGCCGCGAACAATGGGCGCCAATCCGTGGCAGGCAGCGGGCCGCTGGGCGGATCGTCCACTTGCGGCGGGATCGCCCGGAATCCCAGCATCCTGGCTTGCGGAGAGAGCGTGATGACTCGCGAACCGGACAGCGCGAGCGGCGGCTCATCCGGCTGCACTCGTCCATAAATCAAATTGTCCACGGGCGAAAGCGGCGTCAGCAGGCGCGGGCTTTGCCGGTACCAGAACAGCATGCTGGGCGGCTCATCTTGCCGTAGAATCTCCCAACGCGTCGGTGCCTTGACGGTATCGGAAATATGAGTCAAGTAGGTTTGCATCAACGCGAAGCTCTGCGCTGTATCTGCCGGCGCATCGGTGTAACCGAATGTCCGAATCATTTCGTTTGCTTTGGCCGCCAGCACTTCCGGACTCGGCCCGAACGAAATGTACGAAACCATCTTCGCCCGTTTTGCGATCCCCACCAGCAGCGCCAGCAAAATGCATACGCCCGCCACGCACAACAGTCCAATGCGTGGATTGAGCCCTTCCTTTTCTCCCGCTGCCGCTACCATTTCTGGCGAGGGCGTTTCCCCCGCCGCCAGCGCCGCCGCCAGCGGGTCGCCCCCTGGCAGGGCCGCGGCTACTTGTAGGGCGGAGGCTGGCCGTTTGCTCGGATCTTTTTCCAGGCACCGCAGAATCACGCGCTCCAGGAGCGGATCCAGATCGCGCACCAGCGTCGAGGGACTCGTCAGCGTCCCTGCCTCGCGCGCCTGCAAAAGTTCCGGCAGCGTGGCCGCCTCAAAAGCGCGTTTCCCCGTCAGCACCTCGTACATCACCAGCCCCAGCGAATAGAGGTCGCTCTTCGGCGTCACCTCTTTCCCCGCCAGTTGCTCCGGCGCCATGTACGCGGGCGTCCCGGCTCGTACCTCCGCGCCCTGAATGCTGGCCGCAATTCCCGCCAGTCCGAAATCCGTGATCCGGATTTTCCCCGCGCCATCCAGCATCAAATTCGCGGGTTTCAGGTCCCGATGAACTACTCCTCGCTCGTGCGCCGCCGCCAACCCCGCGCAAATCTGCCGCGATATCTCAGAGGCCTTGTCTTGCGGGAGCCTCCCAATCCGCCGCACCAGTGATGCCAGGTCTTCCCCGTCCACATACTCCATCGTCAAGAACGGAATCCCTTCGACATCTCCGATATCGAATACTCGGCAGACGTTGGGGTGCGATACTTGGCGCGCAATGCGCACTTCAGAATGGAATCTCGCCAGCGCCCCCGCATCTCTCGAAAGCGCTTCGGGCAAGAACTTGATCGCCACCACTTGGCTGAGTTTCAGATCCTCCGCGCGGTACACTTCCCCCATCCCGCCGCGCCCCAGAATGGCCACGATGCGGTAGCGCTCGGCAACGATCACTCCGGGAGCAAAGCGTCCGCCGCCGATCGCGTCGCTGCTGCTTAGCATTTGGTTGCTTGGGGGACTTGACCGCGCCACGCGCGGCGTCGAAGCCGGCCGGGGAGTGGGCCGCGGCGGCGGCACATCCGGCGCAAGTGTCTCCTGATTGGCGTCCAGCCCCGCCTCATCGCCCAGGAGGGTTGCGGCTGTATCAACGTCGTCAACGGGCGTCCCGCAGCGCGCGCAAAACCGCGCCGTCGACGCTATCTTTGATCCGCATGATGAACAGAACATGGAACGCAGATTCTACCATTCCTGAATTGCTCCGGCGAACTGCCGGAAAACCCTAGCTGATCTTCTCCACCTGCACTGCCGTGCCGTACGCCAGCACTTCCGTCACGCCCTGCATCACTTCGTTCGCGTCATAGCGCATCGCCAGGATCGCGTTCGCGCCGTGTTGTGCTGCATGTTGCAGCAGCAACTCGTAAGCCTCTTCGCGGGCCTTTTCGCACAGCTCCGTCAGCACCGTGATGTTCCCGCCCACAATCGTCTGAATCCCCGCCGCCAGGTTGCCCAGCACGCTCCGCGATCGCACGGTGATTCCCCTCACGATTCCGAAGTTCCTCACCACGCGGTACCCTTGCAGTTCGGTCCCCGTGGTTACCATCGAACTATCCACTCGTCCGTTCATGTGTGTTCTCTCCCTCCGCTTGCGGATGTTTACCCCTGCGATTCTACCTCTGGACATCCCGATTCCCGCACCGCTACTCTCTGCTATGCTCGGCTTGCGTGGAAACTCTCTTTGAAATCCTGGCGATCGTTCAGATCGCCGCGGGCCTCTACCTTCTCTGGCAGGGTATTCAGTGGCTTGCCTACGTGCGCCGCCGCTTGAAAACCGACCCGGGTTTTTTTGCCCCGCATACCGCCGTCATCTGCCCGTGCCGCGGCATGGAACCCGGCCTCGAACGCAATCTAGTTTCCTTGTGCGAATTCGCCCACCAGAACTATGAAGTCTTCTTTGTTCTCGCCTCCGAATCCGATGCGGCCTATAGCATCGTAAAACGTGTCGCGGCATCCTCCCGCGTCAAGGCCAGTGTCGTGATTGCCGGCAAACCGCAGAATTGCAGCGAAAAGGTGAACAACCTCCGCACCGTCGTCGAACAACTTCCTCCCGAATTTGAGGTGTTGGTCTTCACCGATTCCGATGGCCGCCCCGGCAAATCCTGGCTGCACCATCTCGTCGCGCCGCTCACGGACTCCCGCATCGGCGCCACCACCACTATGCGCTGGTTCATTCCCAATCATGGTGATTTGCCCACCGCTCTCCTCGCCGCTTGGAACGCCTCTGTCGTAACCATGCTGGGCGATCACCAGAAAAACTTCTGCTGGGGCGGCGGCACCGCCATCCGGCGGAAGCTCTTTGAAGAGATCGGTATGCTCGACGTCTGGCAGTATTCCTTCAGCGATGATTATTCCCTGACCACAATGGTGGAACGCACCGGGCGGGGTATTGTCTTCCTCCCCGAATGCTTGACTGTCTCCTATGTTCAATCGGACTATTCTGGTCTACTTGAGTTTACAAACCGTCAAGTCACCGTCACCCGGGTCTATCGTCACAATATGTGGGCCGCCGCCTTCGCCACTCACTTTCTCTATTGCTTGACCGCGGTAGTGGGCCTGTACCTTGCCCTCAGTCTTACCATCGCTTCCCGCCCGGCCTTCCACGTTATGTCCTTGCTGGTCCTGCCCTTCTTGCTCGCGTCCATTCGTGGTGCCATAAGGGTCATCGGTGCCACCGAAGCTCTTCCGCCCTTCAGGGCGCAGATCATGGCCCAATCCTGGATGTACATCCTTTTGACCATGGTTGTCCCATTTCTGTACCTGTTGAATTTCCTATCCTCGTTCGGTCGCCGCCTTCGCTGGCGGGGTATTGACTACGAACTGATCTCCCCCGAGCAGACCCGCGTTCTCACCCCGTGATAGCCGCCATCCTCACAAAAAGCGCAAAAAATGCCTCACCCACGCAATTTCTACCCAGCTTTCATCGGCTTGTCATTTTTCCCCCAGCCTAAGTCATTGAAAAGTTGCATCATAAATTTCCTCCTCAGCGGCACCCCGGATGCTAATCACTGCCCAGGTCAGGTGTGATTCTTGCAAGCGTTATGACGGGGACTCCTTCTCGCTTACCCCTTGGTGGTGAAGTCAGCTTTTCACGTCATCGGGGTAACCAAGCCTGGCCAAGCTCGTGCCCTGTCCGCTTGCCCGGTGATTCCGGGCGACCTCCACAGGAGGTAAACGCAAGTCCAATCTACAGGAGCGCTTCGTTCCCACCGCGAAGCACTATCGGAGGAGTGCACGTGAAGTTGATCCGCAGATCAGTCGCAACGCATCCTATCACCCAATCCAAACCTGCTCCCTCACCCTTTCTGTACCTCTTTTACGAAAAATCCTCGGGCACAGCTCATTTCCATGTCGAAGCCGGGCCCGCTGGCGAACTCCCCGTGGACCACGCCGCCGGACTCCTTGCCATGCATTGCCTGGTCCGAGGCCAATCCCCCAGCGACTACATGATTATGGTTCCCGCGCCGCAGGAATGCCTGGGCGCCTTGGAGGAGAAAGCTGAGGAACTCCTGCAAGCAGGACACAAGGTCAAGAGCGCTGTGAGGCTCACCCGCCGCGAACAAGAAGTCCTCGACGGCATTCTACGCAGCTTGGCAAACAAGGAAATCGCTTCCGAATTGAACCTCTCCGAACGCACGGTGAAGTTCCATGTTTCTTCCCTGCTCGCCAAATTCAAGGTGCGCGGCCGCATGGAACTCATGCGGGAAATTTCGCGCAGTCCCATGCAGCCTTTGCCCGTGCCCGTCACTGCACCCGCGCCGCAGATGCCACCCTTTGCCCGTCGCCCGAATCTCTACGCCAAGCCCATGCATTCCCGCAAGGTTCTGCCGCTGGCCCGGCCGCGCCTGATGGCCTGATAGCAGACCTAGATATTTCATCCAAGAAAGAAAGCGCGCCCTGCCTCAGTCACGGCGCGCTTTCTTTCTTCTTAGCCTTTCCTTCCCTCCGTCATCCCACATGCCCGGCCTCCAGCAACCTCGCAGCACCAGTCCACCCCACGACGAAAAAGAGTTGCGCTGGCACGAACTGAGTCGCCGCTACGTTCTCCCCAGAAGGAAGATGTAGCGGCCACCTTCAGGTGGCCACTACGGAAGAAAGAGAAACCCAAGAGAGGGGGGAAGGCGCGCTAGGAGGACACGGCGGCGGGCGTTTGATGCGGCGGTTCGGTTTCCACACCTCGCCAGCCCACGGCGCGGCCGCTGACCGCTTCCTTCACCGAGCGGAACAGCACGATGTACATGAGTTGCCGGTAGTAGAAGCGCTGCAGCAGCACGGGTACAAGCAGCGTCCAGTCCTCGTGATGTTCCAGGGCAAAGGCGATCATGCACGTAAACACGTCAATGATCAGGAATCCCAGGAAGAAGATCACAGAACGCTGCACGTCCGCCGTGGTCCAGAGGTGCGGGATCTGCGTAATGTGCAACTGCGCCAGACCCCACAGCAGCAAGCTGCCCAGGAACAGCAAATCAATGACCGGCGAAATCAGCGGCAGCGCGATCTGGAACACAAAGATGTTAGGCAGAGCCACCCAGCCGAGCGCCCCATACTTCGCCCGAAACAATGTGCTGCTGTGCTTCCAGAAGGATTGCAGCGTTCCAAACGTCCAGCGAAAACGCTGCCGGATCAGCGACCCAGGCGTTACCGGAGCCTCTGTCCACGCAATCGAATACTCGTCGTACGTGACGCGCCAGCCCAGCCGGCGAATTGCGATGGTGAGGTCGGCGTCTTCCGCCACGGTGTCCGCGGTGATTCCGCCCGCCGCTTCGATCGCTCGCCGGCGCCATGCGCCCAGAGCCCCGGGCACGACGGTGATGCAATTCAGGAGATCGAAGGCGCGCTTTTCCATGTTCTGGCTGGTGATATATTCCAGCGCCTGCCAGCGCGTCAGCCAGCGCGAACGGTTGCCGACTTTGACGTTGCCCGCCACGGCTCCGACGTGCGGATCGGAAAAGTGGCGCAGCAATTGGCGGATCGCGTCGGGCTCCACTTCCGTGTCGGCATCGATGGTCACGACAATTTCGGCCCGCGCATGGCTAAGCGCAACGTTCAACGCTGCCGCTTTGCCGCGGTTGACCTGGTGAATGATCTGCACCCGGGTTTCGGACGAAAAATTGGATTGCAGAAGCTCCAGCGTGCGATCCGCCGAACCGTCATCTACAACGACCACGTGAATATCCGGAATATCGGAAGCCAGGACCGAGCGCACGGTCTGAACAATGACGCTCTCTTCGTTGTGCGCGGGAATCAGCACCGTCACCGCCGGAATGGGATTAGGCAGAACGTCATGATCGGGGCGAAGCTTTTCGATGATGGCAAGAATTCCAATAATCAGGGCACGGCAACTGACGAGAATGATCCCCAGGATGAAAACTGTGGCGATCCCGAAGCGCAGCCACTGGAAGATCGCGAAGATGAAGCCATCCGCATGCGCCGAAAGCCTTTCGCGGAAGGACAGCGGCACCATCACGTCGGCGCGAGTTTTCCCGATCAGGTCGGAGACGGACACGAACTCGTAGCCCTGGGCGCGCATCTGATCGATGATCAGCGGCAGGGCCGCAACGGTCTGCGCGCGTTCTCCGCCGCCATCGTGGAGCAGCACAATATTCCCATTCTTGGCCTGGCGCATTACTTCCGCTGCGATTTGCTCCGCCGGGCGCTGGCGCTTGTCCTCCGTCATGCGCCAGTCGTCCGGGTCAACGCGCTGGCCCACGATCAGGTAACCCAGTTCTTGCGGGTAAGGCAACTGCTGCACTTCTTCCGCATATTCCGGTTGGTGATCGATGCCGTATGGCGGCCGGAAAAGAATGGATTTCACGCCCAGCGTGCTCTCGATCAGGCGCTGCGTCAGATTCAGCTCCCATTTGATCTGTGTGCGCGAGATTTCGTCAAAATTAGGGTGTGTAAACGTGTGGTTGCCGATCTCGTGGCCTTCGTTGTATTCGCGCTTCAGCAGATCCGGCGCCCGGTTGGCTTCTTCACCGACGACGAAGAAGACGCCCGGCACATGTTTCTCTTTGAGGATATCCAGAATTTTCGGTGTCCAACGCCGGTCGGGGCCATCATCGAAGGAGATCACCAGTTTCTTCTTGGCGCCGCCAAGTTCCTCGATGTCAAAAGAGAGCGGGATGGCGTCGTATTTTTCACTGGTGAACAGATCCGTGGCGTGATCGTAGTTGAAGCTCCGCACGCCGTGTTTGGGCACGTCCGAGATGTGCCAGATATCGCCATCGCCTTCGAGGATCAGATCGGGACCGGGGGGAATATCGCGGAGTTTATCGCGAATGGCATCGTCGGGGTGCGTGGCATCCCAGATTGGCCAGATGGAAGTATCGCCAGACCCGAAACGCCACAGCGCCGTGCCTTGTACGCCGAGCCTTTCGCTGGCTCGCAATTCGTTATAGGCCGTAATTGCGTCGAGCATCCAGACCTGGTGCGTGTGATTTTGTTCGTCCACGTACGAGTAGTGGGGATTCAGGGAAGCCGCATCGAATTCGACTTCGGCCTCGGATTCGTGCGCGTGGAGTAGCGCCTCCTGAATGCTGAATTCTTCCGCGTGCAGCGGTCCCTTCTGGGTGCTTTCCGTCCAGTCGTAAGCGTAGTTGGCAATGCCGGCCACAATTTTCTGCGCCGGAACAACCTGGCGAACCTGGCGGAGATTTTCCATGAACCAGTCCTGCGCGGCGATCGGACCAGGCTCCGAGGTCAGCCAGTGTTGGTCGTAATTCATCAGGATGATGGCATCGGTTTCCCGGCCAAAGAACGCGTAGTCGTATTCGTCGTCGCGGGCCGGCAGGGCAATCATGACTTTCAGTCCAACGGCGTGAAGCGCGGGTGCCAGCTCGCCGATGAATTCCCGAAAACTCGGCTGGCTCTTCAGCGGCACTTCCTCGAAATCCACCACGATGCCCGCCTGGTGAGCCTGCACGGCGTATTCGACCACATCGGAAACAAGGTGGCGTCGCGCAGCGGAATTCGCAAGCAGCTCGGCAAGTTCTTTTACGCGCCAGACCGCGCCATCGTAATTGTTCAGCAGACCCATCATCGGTAGCTCGATTGGCGGAGTAAGGGAGCGCATCCACTGGTGGAGCTTGTCTTGCCTGAGCCGTGTAAGGGCCTCCGCCGGCGAGGCCTTGACGGTTTGATTGCGCTCGTAATCCACAACGGTGATTGCGCCGTCGGCGGAGACAGCATGAAGCTGCTCCGGCATGAGCAAGTCGATGTCTTTGTAATGCTTCTTGAGGGAAGCGAGGCTATTGGGGTCCCAGCTCACAAAAAACGCCGCGCGCAAAGGATCGTAGGTGGCGGGAACCTGCCCGATATGCGCCACGCGCGTGTGACGCCCTTCGCGCAATACCACCGCCTTCAGGTTCTTTCGCTTGACCGAGTGATAAGCGGGGCGCGTGTCCGGCAACAAAGATGAGGGAAGCTCGACACTTCCGGCGATTGTTACAAAGAAATAGATCAGCAGCAGCGTGAGCAGCGCACCGCTGATTTCCAGGAACCGGCGCGTGCGCCGCCAGCGGACTTTCTCCTCGTCATAGAAGATCGGCCTTCGTTCTTTCATGTAACGTGGCGGCCACGCGGCACAGGGGGGCAGCGCCGGAAGCACATACTCCGTCGAGTCAAATCCGTCCCGTCTATTGTAAGATGCGAATCAAGGATGAAGCGAATTTTCTCCAGTCCCATTTTTCCGCTGCTGGCTGGTGCCTGTCTGCGGATGCTTTTCGTGCTGAAGTTTCCGGCGGGCTCGGGTGACTCCGTTATTTACGAGCAACTGGCGACGAATTGGCTGAAGCACGGGAAATTCGCGATGGACATCGCCGGGCAACCGGTGCCGGTGGATCTTCGCATGCCGGGATATCCGGCGTTTCTGGCGCTCGTTTACGCATTGACCGGCCGCACCGGTGAAAGCGCACGCCTAGCCGTGATGTTGGCGCAGGTGCTGGTGGACCTAGCCTGCTGCGTGGTAATCGCGGCACTGGCGGCGCTGCTGGTGTCCCTTTGCTCCAGGCAGGCGAACCGTCAACGGGCATTTCTGGTGGGCCTGTGGCTCGCGGCGTTATGCCCCTTCACGGCGAATTATGCGGCGGTACCGCTCACGGAAGTGTGGGCCACGTTTCTCACTACAGCGGCGCTGCTGATCCTGGTGATGGTGGCCGCTGAAGTGCGTGGCGAGTGGCCGGAGTGGCCGCGCCGCGAATGGATCGAAGAGAAAGGGTATTGGAGTTTGGTTGCCTTGGGTGGGCTCGTTGTGGGCGTGGGCGCCTTATTCCGTCCCGAAACTCCGCTGCTGCTGGTGACAACCATGATTCTGCTGGGTCTCTGGATGTGGTGGCGAGGTGAAACGAAGCGCTTCGTTCTATCGGCCGTGCTCATGGCTTGCGCTTGCGCCCTGCCGCTCGTGCCCTGGACTGTGCGGAATGCCATCACCCTTCATGAATTCCAGCCCCTCGCGCCGCAGGACACCATGCTGCCCGGCGAAGTGAATCCCAAGGGTTTCATGGCGTGGGAACGCACCTGGTTGTTCCGTGTGCGCGATTGTTATCTGGTGCCGTGGAAGCTCAACGACGATGAGATTCGCCTGGGAGATATTCCGCCGGAGGCGTTTGACACGCCGGAAGAGCGGGATCGCGTCGCTGCGGTGCTGGAGCAATACAACGAGGACCTGACATTGACCAGGGAGGAAGATGCCGTGTTCGCACAGTTGGCGCGCGAGCGGACCGCGCGGCATCCCCTGCGGACTTATCTCTGGATTCCCATGCGGCGCGCCGTGCGCATCTGGTTCACCCCGCGCATCGAGTTGCTGCCCGTCTCTGGGCACGTTTTTCCCCTCGCGTATATGTCGGAAGAAGACCCCGTGGACCAGCGCATGACGATCCTGATTTTTTTTCTAAACATTTTGTACGTTGGGCTGGGAATCTGGGGTGGCTGGAAATTATGGAAATGCCGCAGGTCACGCGGCGCCGTGGTGCTCCTCGTGGTCTACATCGTGGTGCGCACGGGCTTTTTGACGACGTTGGAGACACCGGAGCCGCGCTATGTGCTTGTCTGTTTTCCTGCGCTGATCGCCTTGGCTGCAGCGGCGTTTGCGGGAACGCAGCAGGGAATTCGAGAAGCGGGGAAATAGGTCAACGCGAAGAGGAAGGAAAAGGTGACGGCTAGCGCTCTTCCGGCGGCTCGGGGTGGATGGTCACGCGAAAGATTTGCGGGAAGCGTTCCTTCACGCGATCCTCGAGCGCGGCAGTCACATCGTGGATGCGCGTGATGGGAAGATCACTCTTCATGATGCAGTGGCAAGAGACGAGCGTGTGGTGTTCCACCTGGCGCACGCGCACGTCGTGGCAATTGATCAGTTCGTCGTAGTCATGAGGCAAGCTGTTCAGGAAAGCTTCGACCGCCAGTTCCAGCCGGTGCATTTCTCCTATGCGTGTATCGGGCGTGGCAATGTGGCGGCCGAGGGGCTCAATGTGAATGTTCACCTCGGCATTGCCATTGCGTAAAGATTGAATGCCTTCCTCAAGTTCGGTGGCGCGGCGATGGGCGTCGCGCAGGCTAAGATTTTCATCCACTTCCAGATGGAGCTCGACGAAAAGACGGCCGTCCTGCTGAAACGCCGAGAGATCGTGAATGGCCAGGCCCATCCGCTGCGCCACGGCGCGTATCGATTCAAAAAGATGCTCGCCTTGCGGGGCGCGCGGCTCCGTATGCACGATCACATCCGCCGGCACGATGTCGCCGATACGCTTCTCAATCGCATCCGTGAGCAGATGAACCTGCTCCAGGCTGGTGATGCGCGGAACGGAAACCGTGGCGTCCACGAAATGGCGATTGCCGGCGCGGCGGACGCGCACCCGCTCGACTTCCAGCACTCCATCCATCTGCCCAATCGCGCCGATGATTTCGCTCTGCAGACCTGCCGGGGCGGCATCCAATAAAGCATCCAGAGTGCGGCGGCCCAGTTGCGAACTGACCCAAAGAATCACGCCGGCAACGGCAAGCGCCGCGAGGGCATCGGCGTAAACCAGCCACAGTAGATTCCATGTGTTGCCGGCCCACACCAGGCCAATTCCGGCGATGACCACGATCGTGCTCCAAACATCCGTGGAAAAGTGCAAGGCATCGGCTTCCAGGGCCTCGCTGCGGTACTTTCGCGCAACGGCGGTCAGCGCGCGGGCGCGGGTCATATCGATTGCCAGGGCCACGAACAAAACGACAAAGGCGATGAGGCTGGGTTGGATATGCACGGAGTGGAAGAATAGCCGCGAAAAGGCTTCGTAGATGATGTAACAAGCGGTGAGGATGAGCAGTCCGGTCTCGATAAAAGCGGAGAAATTCTCGAATTTGCCGTGGCCGTAAGGATGGCGCTCGTCCGCGGGCTGGTCCGAAACCCGCACGGAAAGAAACGTGATGACCGCCGCAACGAGGTCGAGCCCCGAATGGAGCGCTTCCGAAAGAACGCCCAAACTGCCCGTACGCAGGACGAGGAAGGTCTTCAGGCAGAGCAGCAGCAACGCGGAGCCCACGCTGAGCAAGGCCGCGCGCTTCTTTTCCTGGATATCCTCGCGCAGCCTCTGGGAGAAGGGCATGCCTAAAGACTACCTCAACTCCGTGGGAGTTGCCGGGATTCACTTGAACCCGTCTCATAAATCAGAGCAGTAGGGAGAATTCCGAGGCCTCAGGGTGAACTGAAGCCCACTCTTTCCGGTGTATTTCCGGAACGGCTGAACAGGTTGCGTGAAAATACCCGCACTGTTGTTCCGAGCCCCATTTACTTTTTGAACGGGACGAGGTATCTGCTTTTTTGCAGGTCTTTTGCGTATTGCAGAACCCTCGCTCTGCTCGGAATCGCAACGAATTACCGTTCTTCCGCAATTTGTGAAGCTGTGCCCTGTCGGGGGCCATTTATGAAATGGCTTTTGACAGGAATAGATACCTTGGAGCTGAGGGTGTTTTTTGCGCTTGGACTCTCTCTTCAGTTGTTCCCTTTGGGGGTCATCGGAGGCTCGGGCAGCAGTGGCAAACGCTTGGGCTCCCCGCGCGCGCCACGCACCTCAATCTCGTCAAAGAGCAGCGACGGCGCGACGACGGAGGCGGGCAGGCCATTCTGCGCCGTGCCGAACGCCCCGAGGGCCGTGCCAGAAACGCCCACAACCTGGCTCTGCATGTAGTTGTAGACAAAATCATCGTCGCCAATCGCGCTAATATTCCGCAGCGTCCGCGGGCTGAAGCCGGTAATGCGGGCCCCTCGCACCATTTCCTCGTGGCCGTCCTCCGGAAAGATCTTATACACCACCAGCGGCAGACGTTCCGTGGCGGCATTGCCCCCAAAGCTGGCCAGGAGCTCCGTGAAATCCTCCTGGTGCATCAGGCTGATCGAAGGATTGTCCATCTGCCGCACGACCAGGCAGTAGTTCAGCTTCTCCGAACGGCAAGCATCCAGAAATTTCTTTTTCAGGTCGTCGCGGGGAACGGTTTCAGAGGAGGTAAAGAATAGATTGCTCATGGTTGGCTGGGGGTCGCTGAGGAAGGCAGAGCGGCCGTGGCCATTGGACTTGCCGAAGTCGGGGCCGGGGCGGCGCGACATAAGAAGATTCTCCAGTTTCCCTTCCTCCACGAGGCTCACCTTCTGCGCGGGTACTCCCTCTTCATCGATCGAATAACCGCCGATGAGCGGCGTGCCTTTGTAGTCTTTCGCGAAGGGATCATCCACGAGAGAAACCGTCAGCGGAAGAACGCGAGCGCCCACCTTGCCACTCCATTCGCTGCGCGCGCCCAGGCTGTTCATCAACTGATCCATAACCTGCTGGAACGCCAGGGGAGGCCGCGCCCCGCTTAACGACGGGCTAAGAACCTCCGCAATCAGTGGCGCGGCCGCGCGCGCTTCGAACAAAACCGGGCCCGTGTAATCCGGTGCCGTGGAAGCCGCGCGCATGGCCATCAATTCGCTCCCGGCAACGTTGAGGCCCTTGCGGACCGTGTCTACATTGGGAAGATCGGCAGGCCGCGGCGCGTAACTGGAATAATAGTGGCTCACCTGCATGCCGTCGGCAGCCAGAGTATTCATGCCCGCTTCGATAGCGGCGAAGCAATGATTGGCGCGAATCTCGGTGCCTTCACTCGTCAAGAGGTACTCGGTCGTGTACACCAGATAGTAGGTGACCCGCGATTCGTAAATTTGCGGGAAGGCGCGCAGCGCGGCGGAAGTGTCGCGGGCTTCCTGCTCCCAATTGCGGTTGGACCAATCCGAGGGCGCCAACGGATCGATGTGTTGGACGGGCTCGACCTTCGCGAAGTCGTCAATATCGGAAGGACGCGCCAGGCTGCTCAGATAAGCCTGTTTGCGGGAATAGGTTTCGACAGCTTCCTTGAAGGCCTGATCCGTGGCGATCCAAAGATCCTGGCGCAGCGAATCGTAGTCGCGGTCGATGCCCACGTCCCCCGAGCGGCCGATGAATCCGCGAAAGCCCTCTTCGCTGATGAAATTGGAGCTGTCCAGTTTGTAATCCCCAACCCGCGCGGAAACATTCATAAGGCGTTCGCGGCTGTGGTTGGAAGAAATCAGCGCGCCGAATTCGGCCACAATCTCGCGGACGTCCATATCGAGCAGGCGGTATTCCACGTAGTAGGGGCGTACCGGCTGATCCGCTTGCGGGATTTGCAGTTGCAGGCGCGTCTTGGAGCGCGCCATTTCATCACGCATGGCGCTCAGCGTGTGATCGTTGTCCGCGGGAGCCTGGGCCAAGCCGGCGGTGGCGGTGGAAAGAGCGAAGAAAATAGCCGCGAGCCGAAGGGTGCGCATTACTGGAGGCCTCCCGATTTTGCATCGTCGTGCGCGGGCGGCGGCAGAATCGGCGGCCGGTCCGTGGATGTTTCCTTTTTCTGGACTTCCAATTCCGAAGTGAGGATGGCGGGAGAAGCGGCGGAGACTGGCACGGAACCTGACTCCGCGCCACAATAGCCGTTAAAGACTTCCGGCGTATCGCCGGTGGCCACAATCTTGGTCAGCGCGGCGAGCGGTGTGCCGACGATGTCCACGCCGCGGACCAGTTCGTCCGGGCGCCCGTCGGCGAACACCTTGTAGACCACCAGCGGTTGCACCTGGAAGGCTTGCGGCTGCCCGCGGCCCGTAAAGGTGAAACCTCCGGCGATGTCATCAATGAGCAGGCCATAGGGCTTGCCTTGCTGCTTGACGAGTTCGATGAGTTTTGCGCGAAGCTGCGCGTTCGTCACCGTCTTGCTGCTTTGCACGATCAGGTTTCCCTGCCGCGAAACCGGCGTCGCGCCGATCTGCCGCCGTCCATGTCCATTGGAATGCGGGAAACCTTCGAGTGGCGAGCGCGACATCTCGAAGTTCTTGAGAACGCCGTGATCCACCAGCACCACGCGCTGTGCCGCCACACCTTCGTCGTCAAACTGGTAGTAGCCCAACAGGTCCTGGTTGCCCAGCTTTTTCATGGTTGTGTCATCAACGAGGCTGAGGAATTCGGGGAGGATGGTTTCGCCCACCTTTTTGGCAAACGTCTGGCCTTCATTGACGTCCTTCTGACGATGGCCCTCGGCGCGATGCCCGAAAACTTCGTGGAAGAACACGGCGGCGGCGCGGCCTGTCAGCAGCGCCGGCCCAACTGTCGGGTCGTTCAGGGGAGAGGCGACCAGGCCTTCCATTTCTTTGCGAAGCTGCGCGGCGGCAGCGTACACCGCTTTGTCAGTGGGGGCCTCCGAGGGATTGACCCAATCGAAGTTATAAATACGGTCAATGTCCATGCCATCGCTGGCCTTGCCTTGAATAAATAATTCCAGGCGGTAGCGGATCTGGCCAAACTGCAGATGCGTGCCTTCGGTGTTCAATTGCATGATGTTTTCCGCCTGCGCGGTAAACGTGACGATGGAGTTGATGACCGCGGTGGACTGCCGGAAGTACCGCGTATAATCACGAACCTTCTGTTCCCACGGCTTGCGATCGAGAGTGAACGACACCCACGGCCCCGTGTAGGTCTGCGGCTTTTCGCGCGAAAAATCGGGCGCGCGGCCCTCTTCCGTCTGTACTTTCACTTCCTTGCCGGTCTTGATCTTGATCAGCGCCTCGGCGGCGGCGCGGTATTGCTTGTCGGTTTCCAGCCAGATCGCGCGGCGCAGCACCTCGGGATCGTCGTCGAGCGGGGCATTGGTGCCGGGGCCGCCGTTGGGCGGCGTTCGGCCGTCGACCTTGTGAGTGTCGTCGAGTTCGTAGCTGCCGGTGCGTACCGTCACTTCCAGCCAACGATTCCGCGCCTCATCGCTGCTCAGAAGGGCCCCATTGGAACCTGATACCGTGGCGCGCTGCGAGTCCGTAAGGGTGTAACCGATGTAATAGGCCGCGGGATCCTGCTCGCCAAGGGTCTTCAGCGAACGGTCGAGCTCCGTTTTCATCGCGTCGAAAAGGGGCGATGCTTTGGGTGCGCCGTCGGGCGGATCAGCCGAGCGCAGGGGAAGCACGAGGAGAGTCGCGCCGAGAAGAGTGGTAGCCGCAAAGATGCGCTGGTGGGGACGCATTTGCCATAGTGCTCCAATTTGAAGGTTCAAAGGATGCCTCACTCTAAATTAGACGAAAACGGTGAGTCTTCAGTGTACGTCAGGCGGGTGCGTCAGACAAAGCGTAGCGAGCGGCGGGTTGCGGGGCTCTTCCCGATTGGCAGCACTGAGCCGCGTGGCCGAGCAGGAGGTTGCGCGTTTGCCTGCATTGAAGTGCTGGGGTAAACTCCAAGGCCAGTGGCGGATACTCCCTCAATTGTGGGTCGCACCGTCTCCCACTACACCGTCCTCGAAAAACTTGGCGGGGGTGGCATGGGCGTGGTCTACAAGGCCGAGGACGCTCGCCTTCGTCGCTTCGTCGCGCTGAAATTCTTGCCACCGGAAGTTGCCAGCGACGCGCAGGCACTGGCCCGTTTTCAGCGCGAAGCGCAGGCCGCATCCGCATTGAATCATCCCAACATTTGCACGATTTACGACATTGGCGAACAGGATGGGCAGGCGTTCATCGCCATGGAGTCTCTGGATGGGACAACGCTGAAGCATCTCATCGCCGGGAAGCCGCTCGAGACGGAAGTTCTTCTCACACTCGCGATTGAGATTGCCGACGCACTGGACGCCGCTCACGCCGAAGGCATCATTCACCGCGACATCAAGCCCGCCAATATTTTCGTGACCAAGCGGGGACACGCCAAAGTTCTTGACTTCGGGTTGGCGAAGCTGTCGCTCACGGGAGATCGCGCGGCCGACACCACGACGGGTTCGGACAAAGTGACCGGGGGCACGACGTCGGAGCATCTGACCGGTGCAGGCTCTACACTGGGCACGATCGCTTACATGTCGCCGGAGCAGGTGAAGGCCAAGGAACTCGACGCACGAACCGATTTGTTCTCGTTCGGAGTTGTCTTATACGAAATGGCGACAGGCGTGACGCCATTTCGTGCGGAGAGTACCGGACTGATCTTCGACGCGATCCTGAACCGCGATCCACTGCCCCCCGGACAACTGAATCCTGACATGCCCGCCGAGCTGGGACGGATTATCCACCGAGCGCTGGAGAAAGATCCGGGTCTCCGTTACCAGACCGCCGCGGAACTTCGCGACGACCTGAAACGCTTGAAACGCGAGTTGGATTCCGGCCGCTCCGTGGGAACCTCTGCTCTACCGGGTGCGCTCGAAGAAGTTCGCGGAACCCACGCACATCGTCGATGGCACACATGGGCCGTCGTTGTCGGCAGCGCTCTCATCGCCATCGTGGGATTTCTCGCGTATGTTCTAACGCGCCCGGTGGCACCGCCCCGGGTGCTGCGCACTGTCCAACTCACGAACACGAATCGGCCGAAATCAGGCGTTGTCACGGACGGCTCGCGGCTCTACTTCATCGAGGGCCAATCCGGCCTTTCCCAAACCTCCGTGAATGGCGGCGAGACATTTCCCATACCGACCTCCCTGGAGGACACTGGCTTTTCTAACGTTTTCGATATCTCGCCAGACGGTTCTTTGCTTTTGATGAATTCAGCCCGAGGGACGTCTCTCGACGGCCCTCTTTGGAGCGTCCCTGTGCTTGGTGGCTCGCCTCGTCGGTTGGGCAGCCTCGAGGGCCACGCTGGCGCGTGGTCGCCGGACGGGAAGAGGATTGTCTACTGCAAAGGGAACGAGATATTCCTGGCGACGAGTGATGGCAGCGAACCACGCCGGCTCTTGCTAACGGCTGGAACCGCTAACGATATCCGCTGGTCGCCCGACGGCTCCATTCTGCGTTTTACTCTGAGCGATCCCAAAACCAATAACCGCTCCATCTGGCAAGTTTCCGCGGACGGTGGCAATCTCCGCCCCCTGCTTCCGGGCTGGAACAGCACACCCAACGAATGCTGTGGCAAGTGGACGCCGGGCGGAAGGTATTTCGTCTTCCAGGCCGTACGCGACGGGACGGCAAACCTTTGGGCCCTGAACGAACGTGGTGGCCTTTTCCGCGCAACCCGCCAGGAGCCAGTTCAGTTGACGACTGGGCCAATGAATGTAGGTAGTCCCGTCCCGAGCCGCGATGGCAAGAGACTCTTCGTCCAAGGCTGGCAGCCCCGCGGGGAATTGGTGCGCTACGACGCCAAATCAGGACAATTCGCTCCTTACCTTTCGGGAATTTCGGCCATGGGACTCGACTTCTCTCGTGATGGAGAGTGGGTCGCCTACAATGATGGCTCCGATGGCACCATGTGGCGAAGTAAGGTGGACGGAACCCAAAAGCTGCAACTTGTTTTCCCGCCTATGCAGGCCTACCTGCCTCGGTGGTCCCCGGACGGCAAACACCTCGCCTTTTTTGGTCATCCTCCCGGCGAACCCTGGCAAATCTTTGTGGTTCCCGCCGAGGGAGGCTCTCCCGAACTGATCTATCGAAGTGCAACCAATTCGGCGGACCCCAACTGGTCGCCAGACGGCAAAGCGCTGGTTTTCGGAGAGAATTCACTCAACAATCAGGGATCAGCGGTCTACGTGCTCGATCTGAAGACGCGGAAAGCCTCGAAGCTGGCAGGGTCCGACGGACTTTATTCTCCCCGCTGGTCCCCTGACGGACGCTACATCGCGGCCATTACGCTGGATTCTCTTAAGATCATGCTTTTTGATTTCACCACTCAAAAATGGACTGAGCTCGCCAATATCTTCGTGGCTTATCCGACTTGGTCCCGAGACGGGCGCTATTTGTATTTTGATGGAATTCTCGACAACCAGGAGGGCTATTTCCGCGTGCAAATCAGCGACCGCAAACTGGAGCGCCTCTTCAGCCTGAAAGGGTTTCAGGCGGCCGGAGGAGCCTTCGGAAACTGGAGCGGACTCGCCCCGGACGAAACTCCGCTGCTTGTCCGCGACGCCAGCATCCAGGAGATTTATGCTCTCGATTGGGAGACGCCTTAATCTCCCTTGCGTGCCATAATCCCGCTAAGATTCCTGGAAAGCGCTCCGAAACATCATCCGTTTTCTAATCTCGCCAGACGCGCTCGACAGCCGGAAAGAGCGCCTTGGCAGATTGCCACACGCTAGAGATTCCTGCGCCAGAACTCGCGTATGGTGCGGAACAGATGGATGGTGGCGGGCGGATCAGAGATGCCGTGTTTGCGCATGGGATAGATCATCACTTCATAGAGAATATTTTTCGCGATGAGCTCGTTGAGAAAGGCTTGCTCATTCTGTGGATGTACGTTGTCGTCGTAGGTGCCGAAAGCAACCATCAGGTGCCCGGCGAGATCGCCGGCATGTTTGACCAACGACGTGCGGTCATAAGCCTCGGCATTCTGGGAAGGAAGCCCCATCAGGGATTCGGCCCATTTGGAATCGTAGTAGTGCCAATCGGTCACCGGCGCGACAGAGATGCCCGCCTTGAATTCCTTGGAACGCGTCATCAGATTGAGGGTCATGGTGCCGCCGCCGCTCCAGCCCCAAACTCCGAAGCGTGAAGCATCCACCCAGGGCTGAGATTTGAACCAACGAACCCCGGCGAGGAGGTCGTCGCTTTCCGAGGCGGCGGGGTTGGCAGCGATGGTGTTCTCGAGTTTCTTGCTGATGCCGGTGGCGGCGCGATTGTCGATATAGATGACGACAAAACCATCCTGGAGAAGGATCTGGTTGAAGAGGCCCATGTCGCCGCTCCATTCGTTCACGACATTGGGAGCTGAAGGACCGCCGTAGACATACAGGATCACCGGGTATTTGCGGGCAGGGTCAAAATTCCTTGGTTTCCAGATTTCCGCGGGCATGGGAAAACCATCGGCGGCGGGAACGGTGAGAAATTCGGAGTACTGGATTCCTTCGGGAAGAAGCTCGGGGCGAGGTGCCGCGAGAGTTTGCAAGAGCTTGCCCTCCGAGGCATGAAGCTGCAGAGAAGGCAGGGTGCGGCTGTTGGAGAAACTGTCGATATAGAATTTCGCGTTGGGGGACATCGAAATGGCATGGGCGCCGGACTCGGCAGAGACGCGCGTAAGGCCGGAGCCGTCGCTTTTCACGCGGTAGAGGTTGCGTTCGATGGAAGAATCCTTGAGCGCGGTGAAGTAGATCCAATCATTTTCGGAATCGATTCCGGCAACCGCCTGGCGGACCCAGTAAACGCCGCCCGAGGAGGCCATGGCCCAGTTGCCGTTGGTGATTTGGTTGACGAGCGCGCCGTCCATGGTGAAGCGATACAGATGCATGAAACCGTCGCGCTCGGAAGCCCATAGGAAGTAGCGGCCGCCAGGAAGGAAGTGGAGGTCGTCGGAAACGTTCACCCAGGCGGGATCGGTTTCCGTAAGGATGTGCTTGCGCTCGCCTGTCTTGACATTGATGAAGTCCAGGCGATTTTCTTTCTGTGAGCGGGGCATCGTTTGAATGCTCAGTCGCTCGGAATCCGGCAGCCACTTTACGCGTAAAATCCACTCGAAGGTTTCTCCACCAAGATTGATCCAGCGGGTCTGTGGATTGAAGACATCGATGACGCCGACGCGGACATGAGGATTTTTTTCGCCGGGTTTCGGATAACGCTGATGAATGATGCGTTCGTCGACAGGCTGAAAATCGACAAAGGTACTATCGGCAACTTCGGTCTCGTCCGTCTGTAGAAAGGCGATGGAACGGGAGTCGGGCGACCACCAGTAGCCGATATCGCGGCGGCCGAAAATTTCTTCCCAGTAGACCCAGGTAAGGATGCCGTTCAGAAGCGTTTCCGAGCCGTCGGAGGTGAGACGCGTCTCCTTTTTCGCGGCGATGTCGTAGACATACAGGTCATTGGCACGCACGAAGGAAAGGGTTCGCCCGTCGGGAGAGAATTGGCCGTCTTTTTCCTCCGCGGGGGTGTTGGTGACGCGCGTGAAGGTGGAAGAGGAAAGATCCAGCAGAAAAATGTCGCCAAGAAAGATGTACAGGGCCTGCCGGCCATTGGCGTCAAACGAGTCCGGCCAGGGAAGTGCTTGCTTGATTTCCGTGGAAGGATCCACGGACTTGAGGGAAGCGACCGCTTTGGCCATGTCGAGAGCCGGGTGACGTTCGCGAGTGATGGGATCGAGCCGCTCAAATGTGCGCTGCGCTTCGGGTTGGCGGGTGTCGTAAAGTATGGCGGAATTGTCGGCCAGCCATTTGAAGTCCGGGACTTCCGCGACACTGGAGCCTTCTTTGCCAAAGATCCATTCCACGGTGAGCGGAGGCCTTTGCACCTGAGCCATCGCAGAGAAGGCTGCAGAGAAGAGCACAACCAGGGACGTGAGAAAAAGAGTAGCTGCACGGAAGTGCTTGGAAGACATCAGGTTTTCTGCTCCTGGCCAGAGAAAGTACATGTGGATGCCCGGCTTCTGATAATAGACGACCCCTTTGACCGTAGCAAAGCTATCAAACCTGTAGTATCCCCAACCACAAGAAGTGAATCTCCGTCCGAAAACTGTACCCATCCCATTGTCCATTGTCCTTTCTCTTGCAACGTCCTGCACTTCGGACCAGTAGGCTGCGCTGTTGCTTTGGAATAGGCTTTGTGGGCTTGCGGGGTGTCGTCACTGGGGAATGAAGCGAGGTCGCCGTGTATTGCGCGCATTGCGGATTAAAGATTTTTCCCGAGCGGCCCGTATGCACTCGCTGTGGCCGAGCGCCGTTGCACGAGTGGATTCAACTGTTCAGTCTGGCCGTACTTCTCCTGGCGACGATTGGCAATTCTGTCGCCAGCTTGTTTCTGCTGCCGAAATTGTCTGCCATTCACCCGTCGGTTCTTTTTTTTCGCGGCTGGCTGTGGGCCGACCGGGAGAGCTCGCTGTACGGGTGGATGCCGCTGGCCGCCGCTCTGCTGTTTTGGGAATTTTTTGTCTGGCGCAAGATTCGCAAGGCGAAACCCGTAACCAAGATAAAGGGGTGGGTCAGCCGCAAGATTCTCGCGTTTGTGCTTGCGGCAGGTTTTGCGCCGATCCTTCCCTGGTGGCTCCCCGCCAATCAGCCGTCGGACAAGACGCTTGCCGCGCTCTCGCAGTACCCCGGCTTGCCATGTGCAATTTCCTGGGGCGGTGTGCTCATCGTGGCAGTAGTTCTCTGTGTCAAGGCCGAGACCCGCGACTGCCTCCTTGGCAAAGGGAAAGTCCTCGCCCTCGTAAGCCTGGGTGCGCTTGCGTTGTTTCTTACGCTGACACTGTTTGGGTGGTCGCTGAGCTGAGCGAGAGCAAGAAAACCGTTCTTACTAAAGAAGCTCATGAGGGTCAGATGAAAAGAGCGACGCGCTTGCTCATTGAGCAATGGGGCGCGTGCCTCCGCCTGCCGTGGAGGGAGCGTAATGGAGCACTGCGGCGGTCATATCATCCCACTGGCCGCAGTACTTGGAGAATTCCTGGATCGCGGAGAAGACGTGGTTCAATAATTCAATCGGGGCTTCGCCCGCATGTCTGCGGCAGACATCCCTGAGCCCCTCCAGTTCAAATTCCTGCCCGTGGACATTCCGCGCGTCGGTCAGTCCATCGGTACAAAACAGTATGGAATCGTCCGGCTCGAGGTCCAGCGTGAATTCATCGTAAACTACGCCGCTGAAGAAGCCTGGGGGAATGCCCGCGAGTTGCAGGACGCGGCATTCTCCACCCCGAATGAGCAGCGGGCCGGGCATGCCGGCGCTCACAATCCGCATCTGCGCGCGAAACGTGTCAAAAATGGCGTACTGAATCGCGCTGTGGCGTCCCGGGATGCCCCGGAGGAGTAGCCTCTCGTTCAGGACGGAGAGGACCCGGGCGGGGGGCTGGCCGGTCTTGTGGACGCCGCGCAGCGTTCCAACCGCCAGCGCGGCATACAGCGCCGCCGGAAGTCCTTTCCCGGATACGTCGCCAAGGTACAGGCCGATCATGCCGTCGGGAAGGAGGAAGTAGTCCAGGAAATCGCCGCCTACCTCCGCGGCAGGCTGGAACTCATGCGAAATCGTCACGCAATCAGTGCGTAGGGGCTGCCCAGGCAGCATGACACCCTGGATGGCACGCGCTTCCTCAAGTTCCTGCTCGCGCAACTTCTCTATCGAATGAAGTTCGGCCGGTTGACTGAGAACAGACATGGTTTTATCCGGAGGGGAGAATTCACCGGGAGAGGGGCGGCGTCAATTTGAGCCTAGCACAGGGCGGGTGTGGCCCGGCCGAAATCTCCTGGGGGTGTTACCAATTGCACGCGGGGAGATGGAAATGCTTGAACCGGGTGGACTGCGGGGAAACAATAGAACCATGAAATCCCTAGCTGGACTCCTTGTTACCGCCGCCTTGGCGATCGGCATCTACTATCTTTATTTAAAGCAAATGCCTAGCAGCGATGCCGGCACCGCGCCCACCCAGGCCATCAGCCTCACCGGTGTGCGCAGCGACCTGCTGTCCATCGCGCAGGCAGAACGTGGGAACATCGCCCTGAACAACCGGTGTGCCTCGCTAGACGAAATGGCCACCGCAGGAACGATGAACATGGCCCGGCGCGAGCGCGACGGCTACACCTATGAAGTAGAGTGTTCCGGGTCGGATTTCCGCGTTGTCGCCCGGCACGCGGCTCCCCCGCCCGCGGGTGTGGCGATACGCTATCCTACCCTGGCCATCGACTCCACGATGGAAATCCGGGAAATTCAGTAAGCTGGGGTTTCATCTTCCTAAACCTGCCCTTTTTCGCGGGAACAATTCCCCCTGCGCGTGCGTAACTTCAGGTGAGAGCGCAGCACGCGGAGATGCAGCGGTTGCGAGAAGGAGTGGACTATGGATGGCAGTGTGATCGGCCTTGTAGCAGTGGTTTTGACCTGCGGTATTCCCCTGGCAGTGATCTATGCATTTTACCGGGTCCGTAAACTGCGGACCGAAGAGCGCTTGGCGGCGCTGGCTCGCGGTGCGGCGATTCCCATGGAGCCGGAACTATCCCAATATGCCAAGTCGCGTCGTGCCGGGATCTTGCTGGTCACCGGCGGCCTGGGATTCATGACCATGTTTGCGGTCATTGCCCGCGTTGTGGGCGAACCGGAAACCCTGGTTGCGGCGGCTTTCGGCATCCTGCCATTGGCCGTCGGAATCGGATACTTCCTGGATGCGGCGATGATCCGCCGCGACCTGAAAGCCTCCTGAAGATTCTGCCGAGGAACCTTCCGCGCGGCGAGGTTCCCGCGACCCCGTGCCCGAGCGGCAAGCCGCGCCTTTTCTAACCCCGTCAGTATCCCCTCCATACACAATGATTGTCATTCCGACCGGAGGGACGGCGGTTTCGGCCGTCCCGGAGTGGAGGAATCCCTCTTCGACGTCAGATTTCAGGCTCAGCCGATCACGGCCACACCCCTTTCCGTCGGCAACGCGTTGGAAGGGAGTGCCTTGTCCGTGTGTTAGAATCACTCGGCATGCATCCCGCAATCCCTCATCTGGTGGATCTCCAGCAGCTTGATCAGCGGATCGCCACGCTTCATGCGGAATTCGACGGCCTTCCCAAACGCTTTCGCGAAGCGGATGCCAAGCTGAATGGCGCGAAGTCTGCCGTGGCCTCGGCTAAGGAAGCTCACACGCACGCCCAGACGCAGCGGAAAAAACTCGAGCTGGATGTGGAGCAGTGGAAAGAGCGCGCGAAGAAATATCGCGGCCAGAGCAGTTCCGTCAAAACTAATGAGGCCTACAAGGCGTTGCAACAGGAAATCGCCAATGCGGAGCGCGAGGCGGCAAAACTCGAAGACCTGGTTCTGGAACAAATGATGGCTGCCGAAGACGTCGAGCACCGGGTGAAGCATGTGGAAGCGGATTTGAAAGAAGTGGAAAGCGCCGTTGGGGCTGAGAAGAAACAGATCGAAGTGCAATACAACGAAAAGAAAAAGAAGCTGGAAACAGCCACCACGCAGCGCGCACAAATCGCCGCAAAGGTGCCGGAAGACTTGTTGGAATTGTACAGCCGGATCTCACGTAGACACCCGGGTGCGGTGATGGCAGAGGTTCGTGAGGACCAGTGCCGCAGCTGCGGCATGCGCGTGCTGCCGCACGTCGTTCAGGTTCTCCGAACGGAGACCAACGAAGAGGTTTTCCGCTGCGAAACCTGTGGCTGCGTTCTCTACACACTGGAACCCATTCCCCACGCGGCGCCGGCTGCGGACGCGGCTGCTGCGTCCGCTGACGAAACGACTCGCTCCGAATGAGCAAGCGTCCCACACTGCCAAAAGGCGCCGGCTTGTTCGGCGATCATGAGCCGGAGCGCAAACCCACCCCTGCCTATCAAGCGAACATTGACGGCGGCTCCCGCGGAAATCCCGGCCCGGCGGCCTATGGCGTTGTCGTCCGGGACGCCCGGGGCGAAGTCGTGGCGCGCCTGAAGAAGTACATCGGACAGAACACCAACAATGTCGCGGAATATTACGGCTTGATTGCGGCGCTGGACTACGCGGAAACGCACGGGATTCGCGCCCTGCGCATCGAAAGCGATTCCGAACTCCTGGTGAAACAGATGCGCGGGCAGTACAAAGTGAAGAGCGGCGACCTGCGGCCTCTGTTTGACCGCGCGCGAAAGATGGCGCAAAGCCTGGAATCCTTCCGCATTGATCACGTTTACCGCGAACAAAATCGCGAGGCCGACGCCCTCGTGAATCAGGCGCTGGATGAAACGTCGAAGTCCGCTGGCAGCGCAACCAACAACGCTGAAAATGCGCCGCCCAAGCCCGCCACGATCCGCTGCTTCGCCCGCTACAAGGATGGAGTGCTGCAACCACAAGAGCCGCTGGATCTGCCCGATGGCGCCCATGTGGAAATCATGCTGCGCTTGCGGAAGTAAGCGCGCAATGCTTGTGGGCGCTGGCAGCTTGCCCGCAGCCAAGTACTTCGACTATTTGGCAGTGGATCAGTTTCCGATCGCGCTACTAGGCAGGTACCTAGCCGCCCTTGCCAATTTCGCACTTGCGACTTGGGCCATGTTTCGATAAGTAAGGAAGGTGCCTTCCTTCACTTCAGCCATGCTTGCCTGCACCCTTCTCACCTTCTCAACGTTTCTTTCGGACCCAATCACACGACAGCAATCGAAGAGTTCTTCCACTTCGCAGGCGGAACCCCTACCCACTTATTCCAACACTAGCGACGGCCTTCGCCAGCTCCTCGAGGACATGCGTACGGCGGCCAAGAACCGAGATAACGCTAAACTCTCAGCTCTAATCAGAGAAACGGAAATCCCAAACTACGAAACTTGGTTCACAGCAACCTTTGGTCAAGAGAAGGGTGAGAGCTGGGCTGGTCCCTACGGAAAGAATCTCGAACGAAATGAGAAACAATTGCAGGATTTCATCATTGAGGTCGCACTGGAAGACGGTGAAATCTCTGCACAGAAACTGGATGCGCCAATGATGTACGACACACTGACGGTTCCGCTGGACCTTTACCTTGCAGATTGGAAGAAATCAACTGGCCCCAATAACCAAAAGCCAGACCATATTGGCTACTTTATGTTTGTCGATGGAAAATTTCGATGGGACAGCACGGTCGAGTTTTTCAGGGTACAGAAATCCAATCGGGGAGGATTGGTGCCAGCGAAATTGATTAAACGGGTCGCCCCTGAATACCCCCCTGAAGCGCGGGAGAAACGGATTCAGGGCACTGTGAAGTTAAATGTCATCATTCGAAAAGACGGTTCGGTCACGGTTCAGAACGTCGTGGAGGGGGACCAGATTCTCGTCCCTGCGGCCATTGAGGCCGTTCGTCAATGGCGCTACCATCCTTTCATCCTCACTGGCCAACCAATAGAAGTACAAACTATAATTGATGTGGTTTTTGTGTTGAACGAATGAATTGTAACGACTAAATCATCCGGGGCCGAAAGAGCACGCAGCCAGGCTATCTTCGTGAAATTTCTGATACTCGGCCAGTGAGCGCGTACCACATGCCCTGACCCGGGAATCGGAAACCAGCCCAATACCACCTATCTCAAGCGGTGGCTTGAAGTTCGGGCAGGGGCTTCAATGTGCGAGTGCGGTAGAGCGTATCGCGCTGGGCGGGGATAAAGCCGGCATCTGTGATGATGCGCTGCAACTCGCCCTCGTTCGTGCGGCGCCGTACACCCGCCGCAAAGACCACATTTTCCTCGATCAGAATGCTGCCAACATCGTCGGCCCCGAATTGCAGGCCAATCTGGCAAACCTTGATCCCCGGCGTCAGCCAGCTTGACTGGATGTGCTCCACATTGTCGAGATACAGCCGGCTCACCGCCAGCGTCTTCAGGTAATCGACCGCCGTGGTTTCCTGCACCTTTTTGCCAAGCGCCGTATTCTCCGCGGCAAAAATCCACGGAATAAATGCCGTGAAGCCGCCGGTGTCTTCCTGGATGCGGCGAATGCGGTCAAGATGATTGACGCGGTGGCGCAGTTCTTCGCCGCAGCCAAACATCATCGTGGCCGTGGTGCGCAGCCCGAGCGCGTGGGCGATGCGGTGTACCTGCTCCCATTCGTCGCTGGTGCACTTCAAACGCGCGATCTTGCCGCGAATTTCGTCGTCCAGAATTTCCGCGCCGCCGCCGGGAATGGAATCGAGTCCGGCATCCTTCAGCCGCTGGATGGTATCGCGCAAGCTGAGTTCGCTGACTTCCGCGATGCACAGTATTTCCGGAGCCGAGAAGCAATGCAGATGAACTTGCGGATACCGCGATTTCAACGAGCGCAGCAGGTTCTCGTAATACCCGATTTGCAGGTCCGGATGTAAGCCGCCCTGCAAAAGGATCCCGGTGCCGCCGAGTTCGAGCATCTCGTCGATTTTCTGGTAGATGCTTTCAAACGAAAGGATATAGCCGTCCTTGGCGCCGAGGGGGCGATAGAAAGCGCAAAAAGAGCAGTATTCGGTGCAGAAATTGGTGTAATTGATGTTGCGATCGATCTGGTAAGTGACCACGCGCGGGTCGTTTTTTTTCAAGCGCAATTGATGCGCGGCCATGCCGATGCCCACCAGGTCATCGGACTCGAGCAGTTCCAGCGCTTCTTGTTTGCCGATTGCCACGTCAGAGTTCCCCCCGTGCCAGGATCAACGGCGCCGCTCGCACGCAAGTTCAGAGTTACCTTCCGAGACTCTGGCAGCCCGGGCCATCACTATCTCCGGCGCGCTCGGAATCAAGCCGAGTTCCGCCGCGAGATTGAAATAGAGGCGCAGTCCCCGCAGGTTTTCTTCATCCAGCCCGTAGTCGATGTTCTCCATCAGGTAGCGCCGCAAATCCGACGCGGGCAGCCCCATCTCTTGCGATGCTTCGGCGCTGATCTCCTCGAGCTGTAGTAATCCCTGCGCCAGCGACTCCTGAAAGTCGCGGACCACCTCCGGCGTAGCCACCTCCGGCCGCGCCGCCCAGACTGCCAGGACCGCCGGTAGCCCGCTCAGGGCGCGCCATTCCTCGACCATGTCGTACAAATACAGCGTCGGGATTCCTGGAAAGCCAACGGATTTGCCGGAACAACGCAGCACGCCGCCGCGATCGCGTTCCGCGTGGCGCTCGACATTGAGCGCCAGGCGCAGCGCGGGGTCGCCGATCAACAGCGCGGCATCGGATTTCCGCAGCATCGCAGGCAGATCGGGTTCCGCTTCAATCAATTCAGGCGCGATTCCCCACCATTTCTGGCAAAGGATGCGCACCAGGGCCTGCGTGCTTCGCGAACTGCGGTCCAGCGCGATGCGGGTGACCTCCCGCACCGGTTTCGTGGAAACCAGCAGCAGGCTGCGAACCGCGCGCTTCGATGCGATCGACAATCCTGGAAGAACGACCAGGTTTTGTATCCGCGGGTACTCGATCGCCGGGATGATGGCGATGTCCGCCGCGTTCGTCCGGAGAGCATCGGCACATTGCGAGGGAACGGTGAACGAAAGCTGGTATTTCCCCTGCAAAGCTCCGTGCGTGAAGCCGCGCACGAGCGGGGCGGTATTCAGATATTGAACGATGGAGATTCGGAGCGGATTCACGGCGTATCGTATCCTGTCGGGACCGTTTCAGTATAGCAAAGGACCCGGAAAGAGGCCTGGAAACACCCGTTCAGAACGTTTCCAACCCTTCAAATTCGGCGAAATGCATGGCCTGATGCCCCGTGCCAGGGATTGCTGCCTGTCCCGATAATTCACGCTGGAAATGCCGAACAGCCGGTTTTGTGTTTCTCGGCTTATCTGCTATCATTAACCGTTGTGTTTTCTATCCTTTGAAGAGCAGGAAGTGTGAAGTCATGGCATTGAAGTGCGCAATCTGCGGCAAGGGGCCGCACTTTGGAAACGTGGTTAGCCACGCCAATAACACACGGCGTCGCCGCTGGAACCCGAACTTGAAGCGGGTACGCGCGGTGGTGGACGGAGTTCGCAAGCAGGTGCGCGTGTGCACCGGTTGCATCCGTTTGGGCCGTGTGAAAAAGTCAGCCTGAGCAAATATCTTGAGCTTTCCTGCGACTTACCCAATCAGCGAACGACAAAACCGTGGGCTCCGCCACGCTGGTGCGTTATTGCCCCTGGCGGGCATGCTTCTCGGTGTCCTCGCCGGTTGCCACGCTCCGGAACACCACGCCGCGGACGTTTGGGGGGTCGTGAATGGTACCGAGATCAAGCGGGATGAGGTCGAGAAATACTACAAGTCTCAGGTCAATCCGGAAGCCCAGGAACCTTCGCAGGAAGAAGCGCTCTCGCTCAAGCTGAATGTCCTCGAACAGCTCATCAACAACGAAATTCTCCTCGAGCGCGCCAAGAAACTGAACCTCGAAGCGAGTGACGGTGAAGTCGAGGACAAGTTCACCGAGCTGAAGAGCCCCTTCACCGAAGAAGAATTCCAGCGGCAACTGAAACAGCGTGGCATGGGTGTGGACGACCTGAAGCGCGATCTCCGCCGTCAGCTATCCATTCAGAAGCTGCTGAACCGTGAAGTTGCCGCCAAGGTCACGATCACCGATCAAGACGTCCAGGACTTTTACAACGCCAACCGCAACCAGTTTAATGTAGCCGAACCGCAGTACCGCATTTCGCAGATCGTCATCACGCCCCACAAGGATGCGCAGATCCGCAACCGCAAGAACGACGACGCCACCACTGAGGCGGAAGCACAGCGCAAGGCCAAAATGCTGATGGACAAGCTCGATAGCGGCGCGGATTTTTCCCAACTGGCCATGGATTATTCCGAGGATATGAACACCGCGGCAACCGGCGGTGACCTGGGCTACATCCCGGAATCAGCCCTGAATCAGTCGGACCCCACGCTGAAGAAGACCGTGCTCGCGCTGAAACCCGGGCAGGTCAGCCAGCCGATCGTCTTGAAGGACAGCACCCGCATCCTGAAACTCGTCGCGCGGGAGGCCGCTGGGCTGCGCGGCGTCAATGATCCGCAAGTTCAGCAGACCATCCGCGACACCCTGCGCAATCGCAAGGAGCAGTTGCTGCGCTCTGCTTATCTCGCGGTGGGCCGGGACGAGGCCCATGTCACGAATTACCTTGCCCAGCAAGTCGTCGAAGCTGCTGGCAAGCTGCCCGATGCCGCGAAATCCACGACCCCTGCTCCCGCGGCTCCCGCCACGCCCGCGCAATAAAACACTAAGTTCCACCTGCACAACGGCACGTCTTAACAACTTGCGGAAAAACTCTGCAGTTTAAGGGATCGGAGCTTTAGCTCCGACATTAAGTGCTTGGCTATCATTGGGCTTTAGCCCCTGAGGAAATGGTTTTAAGCCTTTCTCCGCAGCCTGTTAAGTCGGGAAGATGGATTTGATCATTCGACCCACGCGAGAACATCGCCCGCATTCACGTTTTGCCCTTCTTTCACCAGCAGGCGTTCCACTTTCCCATTCTTTGGCGACTTGATCTCGTTCTGCATCTTCATCGCTTCGACGACCACGAGCCCCTGCCCGGCTTCCACGCTGTCCCCGGCTGCCACCAGCAGCCGGATCACTTTTCCTGGCATCGGTGCGGTGATCTGCTGCCGCCCTTCGGCTTCCAGCGCCCCTTGCTTTCGCCCTCTCCAGACGCGTGGATCAACAATCTCCGCGGAGAACTCGTGCGGGCCGCACTGCAATTTGAGTTTGTCATCCAGCGAAGGCGTCGCATGGATGACGAAGGACTGCCCATCCAGAATCACGGAAATCGTGTTGGGAGCGATTTCGATGGCGTCCGCGTTCACGGGCTGACCGTCGAGAGTGATTTGGAACCGCTCGCCCTCGCGCTGCAACTCCACCACGCGCGTCTTTGATCCCGATACACCCTCGAGATGGACTTCCAGTTTCATGGCGTGCGGTCCAATTGTTGGCGGCGCCCTTGCGATTTCCAGCGCGAAGGTTCGGCGGAAGTTGTCCGGTTGACGTTCGCCGCGCTGTTTGCTCTGGTGGTGTGCCAAAGCGCTGCCGCGATCACCGAAGCATCCTCGGTTCCCGGGCGGGGAGGCGTTGCCGGCGGGCTGGGCCGTGCGAGCAACTCGTCCAGCCATTTGGTGTGAAATTCGCCGCGTAGAAACTCCGGCTCCGCCAGGATCCGCCGGAATAGGCTGACGTTTGTGCGGATGCCCGTGATCGTGTACTCGTCGAGCGCGCGCCGCAACCGCGCAATGGTCTCTTCCCGGCTGTTGCCCCAGGCGATCAGCTTGCTCAACAGCGGATCGTATTCCAGCGGCACGGTATAGCCTTCATACACGCCCTCATCCAGACGAATACCGGGGCCCGTTGGCGCATGCCGCGACAATATCTTCCCCGGTGAGGGGAAAAAGTTGTTGTCGGGATCTTCCGCGTACAAGCGAACTTCCATGGCGTTGCCCCGCGGCGTGATCGCCTCCCACGCAAAAGGCAAACGGTGGCCCGCGGCAATCGCGATCTGCAGCTTGACCAGGTCCAGGCCCGTGACTTGCTCCGTCACCGGATGCTCGACCTGCAAGCGTGTATTCACCTCGAGAAAATAGAAATTCAGGTCGGCGTCCACCAGAAATTCCACCGTGCCGGCGTTGGTATAGCCGCCCGCGCGCGCCAGCCGCACCGCCGCTTCTCCCATCTTCTTACGTAATTCCGGCGTCACCACCGGCGAAGGCGCTTCTTCAACCACTTTCTGATGACGCCGCTGAATGGAGCACTCGCGCTCGCCCAGCGACACCACTCGCCCGTGCGCATCCGCGAAAATCTGAACCTCGATGTGACGCGGGCCGATCAAATATTTCTCAAGGAATAAGCGCGGGTCGCCGAACGCATTGAGCGCCTCGGAGGCCGCATCGCGCCAGGCCCCGGCAAATTCGGCGTCGGTCGGCACCACGCGCATCCCTTTTCCCCCGCCCCCCGCAATTGCCTTCAGCAACACGGGATAGCCCATGCTGCGCGCCAGGGATTGCGCTTCTTCCGGGTTCTCGATGGCTTCGTCTGTGCCGGGCACAGTGGGCACTTCGCTGCGGCGCGCCAGTTGCTTCCCCGAAGTCTTCGCGCCCATCATTTCCATCGCTTCCGCGGACGGCCCGATAAACGTCATCCCCGCATCGCTGCACGCGCGGGGCAACGCGGGATTCTCCGCCAGGAAGCCATAGCCCGGGTGCAGGGCATCGCAACCCGTTCGGCGCGCTACGTCCATCAGCTTGTCAATCCGCAGGTAGCTCTCCCGGGAAGCTGCGGGGCCAATGCTATAAGCCTCGTCGGCAAGGCGCACATGCGGTGCCGTGCGATCGACTTCGCTGAATACGGCGACGTTCTTTATGCCCAGTTCGCGGCACGCGCGCAGAATCCGCACGGCAATTTCCCCGCGATTGGCGATAAGGATTTTCTTGAACATAGCGGCGTCTGTAACTTGCGCGAGTGTAGCACGCAGGCCGTGGCGGTTAACGGTTAGCTAAGGCTTGCGTGTCGTATCGTTGGCGGTGTATGAAAAGAGGCGCAAATTGCGTCTGGGGGGGATCCATGAAGAAAACTTATTTGTGCGTTGCCGCTCTGTTGTTGTTTCTCGTTGCGCCGGTTCTCGGTCAGCAAACGGCAGTCCCGCCGCCGGAAAACCTGGTGGTCGAGGGCGTGCCGCCCGTTCCGGCGAGTATTGCCGATTTAGCAGGGCGCTATAGTGAGAATCGCTCCGCTTTTCCCGCCGACTGGCACCCGCAACGCCGCGAATTGCTGATCGGTACGCGCTTTGCCAACACTTATCAAGCGCATCTCGTGAAAATGCCGGCGGGAGCCCGCCAGCAACTCACCTTTTTCAATGAACCGGTTTATGGCGGCAAGTTTCAGCCAACCTCGGGCGACTACATGATTTTTCAAAAGGACATCGGTGGCGGCGAATGGTATCAGATGTTTCGGTATGACCTGAACTCTGGAGACACGACTCTGCTGACCGACGGGAAATCCCGCAATATCGCGGGACCTTGGTCCACCAGGGGCGACCGCATTGCTTATACCTCAACACGGCGCACCGGCCAGGACACCGACGTGTGGGTCATCGACCCGCTCGATGTGAAATCCGATCACCTGCTCACAAAGCTTAACGGAGGCGGATGGGAACCCGCCGACTGGTCGCCGGATGATTCCAAACTCCTGGTTGTGGAGGGAATTTCCGTCAATGAAACCTACCTGTGGCTGTTTGATACTGCCACGGGGGAGAAAACCGAACTTACACCGCGCAATACAGCGGAAAAGGTCGCCTATTCCAACGCCCGCTTCAGCAAGGATGGCAAGGGAATTTACTTCACTTCCGACAAAGACTCCGAATTTCAGCGGCTTTCGTATCTCGATTTTTCCACCAAGCAAACCAAAGTGCTCACCGGCGGCATTCCCTGGGACGTTGATGAATTTGCTCTTTCCTGGGATGGCCGGAAGATCGCCTTTCTCACCAATGAAGATGGCCTCAGCACGCTGCATCTCCTGGACACGGCGACCGGCAAAGAACTACCCGTGCCGAAACTTCCGGTCGGCTTGGTCAGCGGTCTCCTGTGGCACAAGAACAACCGCGAAATTGCCTTCGGCGTTAGCTCGGCAAGTTCCCCGGGCGATTGTTACTCGCTGGATGTCACCACCGGAAAATTGGACCGTTGGACGTACAGTGAGACCGCCGTCAAAACCGACGGCTTCCGCGAGCCGGAGCTGGTGCGCTGGAATAGCTTTGACGGCAAGACGATCTCTGGGTTTCTCTACCGGCCGCCCGCCAAATTTACCGGCAAGCGCCCCGTCCTGATCGAGATCCACGGCGGACCGGAGGGACAGTCTCGCCCGGACTTCCTCGGGGGCTGGAATTACTTCGTGAATGAATTGGGAATCGCCATCATTTACCCCAACGTCCGCGGCTCCACCGGTTATGGCAAGACCTTCACGAAGCTCGACAACGGCTTCCTTCGCGAAGACAGCTACAAAGACATCAACTCGCTCTTCGATTGGATCGCCACGCGTCCTGATCTCGACGCGAATCGCATCGCTGTGACCGGCGGCAGCTACGGCGGCCACATGACTCTGGCCGTCTCGACGTTTTACAGCGATCGCATCCGCTGCTCCATCGACGTCGTGGGCATGTCCAACCTGGTTACCTTCCTCGAGCACACCGAAGGCTACCGGCGTGATTTGCGCCGCGTGGAATATGGCGATGAGCGCGACCCGAAAATGCGCGAATTCCTGGAGCGCATCGCCCCCATGAACAACATCGAAAAGATCAAAAAACCCATGATGGTCGTCGCGGGGAAAAACGATCCACGCGTGCCGGTCAGCGAAAGCGACCAGATCGTTTCCGGCCTGAAAAAACAGGGCACTCCAGTGTGGTATGTCATGGCAAAAGACGAAGGCCACGGCTTCCAGAAGAAGACCAACCGCGACTACGAGTTTTACGCCGACGTCGAGTTCCTGCAGGAATTTCTGTTGAAGTGAGCTGAGCATTTTGAGGCCGGGGAGTCTGCTAGAATCGCTCCATGAAGCATCAATTCACTTCGGTAATCGAGAAGCGTGGCAAGTGGTACGTAGCTTACGTCGAAGAAATCCCCGGTGTAAACACACAGGGGCGTACGCTTGCCGAGGCGCGCCTCAACCTGAAAGAGGCCTTGGCCATGGTCATCGGGGCCAACCGTGAGCTAGCTGCCAGAGGACGCACTCGCGAGGCCAGGCGAGAACCCATCGTCGTTAATTTGTGAGGGCATCTCTGGCGATACTCTTGCCCCGACTAGTCCTTCCTGACAGTAGTAGACCGTGAGCAGTCCCCAACGAATGTCGGATTCAGGAGCTACAGCGGAATGTTGGAGTGCTTCTTTTTAGGATTGGTGTCGCGTTTGTTTTCCAGGGCCCGCAGCGCCGTGATAATGCGGGGGCGAGTCTCCGCTGGTTCAATCACGGCGTCCAGGTAGCCGCGCTCCGCCGCAACGAACGGATTGGCAAACCGGCTGCGGAATTCCGCGATCTTTTCCTGGCGAAGTTTGCTGCGCTCCGCATCGGGAGCATTGCTCAGTTCCCGCTTGTAGACGATATCCACCGCGCCTTCCGGTCCCATCACCGCAATTTCCGCGCTGGGCCACGCAAAGTTCGCATCCGTGCGGATGTGCTTGGACGCCATGACGCAGTAAGCGCCGCCGTAGGCCTTGCGCGCGATGACGGTGATTTTCGGCACCGTCGCCTCCGCAAAGGCAAACAGAAGCTTTGCGCCGTGCTTGATGATGCCCCCGAATTCCTGCTGCGTGCCGGGAAGAAAACCGGGAACATCCTCGAAGGTAATCAGCGGAATGTTGAACGCGTCGCAAAAACGCACGAAACGCGCGCCCTTCACCGAAGCATTGATGTCCAGAGTGCCGGCGAGAAACGCAGGCTGATTCGCAACTACCCCAACGGGTCGTCCATCCAGCCGCGCAAATCCCACCACGATGTTCTTCGCGAAGTGCTCGTGTACCTCGAAGAAATAACGATCGTCCACCACCGCGTGGACGACATCCTTGATGTCATAGGGCTTCAGCGGGTCTTCCGGAACAATCGAATTCAGTAACTCTTCGCGACGGTCCCACGGGTCAGCGGTGTTGCGGCGTGGAGGATCTTCCAGATTGTTGGAGGGAAGAAATCCCATCAACTCGCGCAGCATGGCGCAGCAATCGGCATCGTCCCGCGCGACAAAATGAGCCACGCCGCTTGTCGCATTGTGGGTCATCGCGCCGCCCAGCTCTTGTTTCGTGACCTCCTCGTGCGTCACGTTCTTGATCACGTCCGGACCTGTCACGAACATGTAGGAGGTATCACGCGTCATGAAAATGAAGTCGGTGATGGCCGGCGAATAAACGGCGCCTCCCGCGCACGGCCCCATCACCGCGCTGAGCTGCGGTATCACACCGCTGGCCAGCGTATTGCGCAAGAAAATGTCCGCATATCCTGCCAGCGATGCCACGCCCTCTTGAATGCGCGCACCGCCGGAATCGTTCAAGCCGATGACCGGCGCGCCGTTGCGCATGGCCAGGTCCATGATCTTGCAGATTTTCTGCGCGTTGGTTTCGGAAAGCGAACCGCCAAACACCGTGAAATCCTGTGCGAAAACGTACACCAAGCGCCCGTCGATGCGGCCAAATCCGGTCACAAATCCGTCGCCCATGGGGCGCGTTTCCGCCGAGCCAAAATCGACGCAGCGGTGGCGCACAAACTTGTCCAGCTCTTCAAACGTGCCCTCATCCAGCAAAAGGTGAATGCGCTCCCGCGCCGAGAGTTTTCCCGCTTTGTGTTCGCGCTCGCGGCGTTCCGCTCCCCCGCCCGCTTCCGCTTCCGCGGACATCTTGCGAAGCTGCTCCAGGCGCTCCGCCTTCACGGGCGAGTCCCAGGTCACGTGATTTTTCTCAGCCAAGCGTTCCTCCCTCGGGCGGGTTGTGTTTTGGAGCGAAGATCAGCACGGCCAGATGAGTGGCAAGCCACACGGTACCCAGTAGAAGAATCACTCCCAGCAGGATTTCCGCGGCAATCGCGCCCGCTCGCGGCAAGGGCGAGGCGATCGACGTCACGTAGACCGTGGCGCGTTCCAGGATCACCATGGCGCTCAGCGTCATGGCCACGATCATCAACGTCGTCAGAATGGAGGCGAGAACTTGTTTCATAAGCGCCGGGCGAGCTCGGCAATACGGCAGCCAAAGCATAGCGCATTCGCCCGAGAATCTGAACGCGCCGCGGGGCAGCCTAGCCGCTTCTTCGCGGTGGACTGAAAAATGCCTGCACTTGTCATTCCGAGCTCCGTTCGCTCTTTGAACGGGGGTGAGGAATCTGCTTTTTCCCTCGTCTGTTGCGAACAGCAGTTCCTTCGCGCTGCTCAGGATGAGAACGAACTACCGTTCTTCCGAGAGCAGTTTGGTGCTCACATAACCTGTTGAGTTGGAATAGGTAAGAAGCGCCGGAAGGCGGGCAGTTCAGCGCAAGCCGGACCAATCGTCCGCAACCAGAATCGAATCGCTGGGATTTGATGGGTCATACTTCACGCTCGCCGGCTGTCCCGCGACCAGCCGCTCGAAGCACACCTGGCTTTCCAGCCCGGTAATGTCCTGCGCAGTCTGATACGTCACGCCCGATATCGAGTAGCTATAGGACACCAGATGGCGTGGTCCATTGTTCGTCAACGGGCGTGGCCGCGACCCCAGCAGCCCCCTCCGCGCTTCCACGACCGGCGCCGGGTGTTCCGCGAGCTCCACCACCTGGCCCTCGGCGATTCTCCCGATGAGGTTCAAGTGTAGCCGCCGCTTGCGTTCCTCCGCCTCTGCATCCATGGCGGGACGCACGAACGCATACACAATCAGCGCAATTGCCGCCGCACATCCGCCCGCCAGCGCGAGCAGCAATTTCCAATCGGCGAGCAGCTCTTTCAACGCTCTACCCCTTGCACATGAAGAATTCGGGACTGAAGTCGAACAGGAAGGCACGCCTTGCAGCAACGCACCCTGGAGTATGCAAGACCTGCTTGTTCCCCACGACCTCTTATCTTACAGAAAGGCGCGCGATTCTGCGAAGTTATGCGCGCGGGGGATGCACCGGATTGCGCAACACGCCAACACCCGCCACCGAGACTTCCACCGTATCACCTGCCGCGAGCGGCCCCACTCCCGCCGGCGTCCCGCTGGCAATCACATCGCCGGGAAACAACGTCATCATCCGCGAAATCCAGCGCACCAGGAAGCCCATGGGATACACCATCAGTGATGTGCGGCCAGACTGCCGGCGTGCGCCATTCACATACGTCTCGACCAGGACGTTTCGCGGATCCAGTTGCGTTTCGATATGTGGCCCAACTGGGCAAAAAGTGTCAAATCCTTTGGCGCGCGTGAACTGTACATCGCTCTTCTGCAGATCCCGCGCGGTCACATCGTTCACGCAGGTGTAGCCCAGCACATAAGAAAGCGGATCGTCCTCATCGCCCAGATGCGCGCATTCCTTGCCGATCACCACGCCCAGCTCGCCTTCATGCTCTATGCGATTGGAGTAGCGCGTCAGGACGACGGGCTCCTCGGGACCAATGATGGAAGAAGGCGGCTTCAAGAAGATGAGCGGCTCTTTGGGAACCTCATTGCCAAATTCAGCGGCGTGCGCCGCGTAATTGCGTCCGACGCAAACAATCTTGGATGGCTCTACCGGCGCCAGTAAACGGTATTCCTTCGCCAGCCACGTCCGATTGCCCGCGGTCCACTTCCGCCACGGCATCCCCTCAATCTCGCGGACGGTGTCGCCTTCGAGCAGGCCATAGGTAGCCTCGGCATTCTCTTGCGGCTTGGTTTCAGGTAGGAATCGGCAGAATCTCATTCGCGGCAGGCCCGTTCAGTGATGGAGATGGGAAATATCCGCAGCTCGGACTCTCCAGATAATCGTGCCAATCCACGAAAGCGTCGCGCAGATCAGGTAGACTAATGCCCCCAGCACGAAAACGTGGAACGCGCTGTATCTCGCGTCCAGCAAAACAAACACCATGCACAGCAAGCGGTAAGTGATGCTGAAAAGCGTCCAGGCCAGCAGGCCCGAAACCAGCAGGTCTCCCGGGCTACGGTAGAACTTCAGCACCGGAAGACACGCTAGTAACACCAAACAAAATCCTGCAACGACTTTCCGCTCAGGGGCCAATCGCTCCAGAAGCGGCACGCGATTGGCCAGCACCAGCCACATCCCAAAAACAAGTGACAGGCAGATTCCGGTGTATATCCCCACGCGCACCGGCACATTCCGCAAAAACATCAGCCAACGATAGCCAGGTAAATGGACGGACTCTGGCATGGGTGCTGGACTCCCCTACCAAATACTTTCTCTTGTTTCGAGTTCGGGACTACGGAGAAGGTTGTGTCACATCCACGGCCACCGCGGCGCTCGAAGCACTTTCATTCCCGGCGCGGTCCACAGCGGTCACCGTGTACCAGTAGCGTTTCCCGGACGAAACACTGTTATCACGATACGCAGGTGTGGGCAAGAGATCCGGCGAGAGAAGTTGGCCCTGCGTGCCTTCCTGTTCACTCCGGTACAGCCGATAGCCGGCCAAATCCGTTTCCACATTGATGGACCAGGACAGATCCACAACCAAGGAGCCCGCAGAGCTCCCCGGAATTACAGCGGCAACAATTCCCTGCGGTGCTGCCGGAGGGAAAATGTCCCGTGGCGTCACCACGGCGGCCTGCGAGTCCCCCGATTCCCGCTGGACTCCGTCAGCAACTACAACACTCCTCACCAGATAGGCGTAAGTCTTACCGTAGTCGAACCCCATATCCAGAAATTCCGGTGCCGTGGTTGCTGTAAGTTGCAGCGGCCGCGACTTCCACACGGCTTGCCCCAAATCCTTTGCGGCCGCCACGGCGCTTGCCGCATCCAGCTCACCGCGATAGACATGGAACTCCTGAATCTGACCCAGCGGCTCGCCCCCGGACGTCTTGTCCGGCGCTGCCCATTTCAACTGGACTCCGCGCTCCGTCAAGCGAGCGTCAAGAGACTCGATCCGCGCCGGGACGGCATACAAGCGCAGGGAGACATCCTTCGAATCCACGGAAGTTTTTTTGTCGGAGACTCTTGTGCGCACCCGGTACACCACGGTTTCGCCCGCATGCTCCTTGATTTCACCCGCGGGTACAGGGTCACGGAATTCCACCTTGCCTTGTTGCGTGTAGTTGGCGATCAATGAGCCCGGAACCGTGTCCACCACGCGGAAGGATTTCGCGTCCGGCGTGCCATCGGCTTTCAGCGCTCCCCGCAAAACTTCCAGCGTCGGCACCTCCTTCAGACTTTCCCCGCGCACGCTCTTTTTGGGCATTGTGAATGTCAGCAGCACGGCGTCTCCCGCTTGTTCCGCCGCCAGGTCGCTAATCGCCGCGGGAATCGGTGGGGACGGGGGCAGCGGCTCTCCCGGAGCGCCACATCCGCTTGCAACGAGGAGAACCAGCACGAGAAGGAAAGGGATCGAAAAATATGGCGATGGCTGCTTGGGTGCTCTTCGTCTCGCCACCTTTAGCATTGGCATTTGCAGTCGTCTGCCGTTACAGGATATATCGGCTCAGATCCTGGTTCTTCACAATGTCCGCCAGTTGCTTGTTCACGTAAGCGGCATCAACCTTCACCGACTTCTTCTTCAAGTCCGGCGCTTCGAACGATAGCTCATCCAGCACCTTTTCCAGAATCGTGTGCAAGCGCCGCGCGCCGATGTTCTCCGTCTGTTCATTCACGCTCGTCGCGAATTTTGCGATGGCCTGCACGGCATCCTCGCTGAACTGCAGCTTCACGCCTTCCGTGTCCAGCAGCGCGATGTACTGCTTGATGAGCGCGTTCTTGGGCTCGGTCAAAATCCGCACGAAATCTTCTTCCTTCAGCGATTGTAGCTCCACGCGAATGGGCAGCCGCCCCTGGAGTTCCGGAATCAAGTCGGATGGCTTGCTCACGTGAAACGCGCCCGCCGCGATGAACAGGATGTGGTCCGTGCGGATCATCCCGTAGCGCGTGTTCACGGTCGTGCCTTCGATGATCGGCAAAATATCCCGCTGCACTCCTTCCCGCGACACATCCGGGCCGTGCCCCGCTTCGCGCCCCGCCACCTTGTCGATTTCATCGATGAAGATGATGCCCATCTGCTCGGCGCGCTCGACGGCTACGCGCGTCAGTTGATCCATGTCCAGCAGCTTGTTTTCTTCCTCCTGAATCAGGTACTCGAACGCGTCCGCCACGGACATTTTCCGCTTTTTCTTCTGTTGGCCAAAGAAGCCGCTCAGCATGTCCTTTAGGTTGACGTCCATCTCCTCAATGCCCTGGTTGGAGATAATCTCGAAGGAAGGCATTGCTCGTTCGCGCACTTCCAGGTCAACCATGCGTTGGTCCAGTTTGCCTTCGCGGAGTTGCGCCCGCAGCTTTTCCCGCGTGCGTTGTATTTGTTCTCGTTGCGCCACCAACTCGCTCTCGCTTGTACCCGCTGGGGCGGGAGGCAATGGAGGCAGCAGCAAATCGAGCACGCGCTCTTCCGCGGCCTGCTCCGCGCGATCCGCCACTTCATCCAGTTTCTCTTCACGAACCATGTCAATGGAAGTTTCCACCAGGTCGCGCACCATCGATTCGACGTCGCGCCCCACGTAGCCGACCTCGGTGTACTTGGAGGCTTCCACCTTCACGAAAGGGCATCCGGCCAGCCGCGCCAGTCGCCGCGCAATTTCCGTTTTGCCCACCCCCGTGGGACCGATCATCAGTATATTCTTGGGCAGAACATCTTCCGCCATTTCCGGTTCCAGCTTCTGTCGCCGTACTCGGTTGCGCAGCGCCACGGCCACGGCTCTCTTCGCGGCTGTCTGCCCGACGATGTATTTGTCCAATTCCGCCACGATTTCCCGCGGCGTCATGTCGTCCAGCGCCGGCAGCAATGCCGGATCTTCCGTCCTGCCCGTGCCATTTCCGCCCGGGAGCAGAGTTATTTCTTTTTCTGGCTTCATGGCCATATACGTTCAAGTCCTTGCATGCTCGGGGCGATGCGAGCACCGCGCGCCCTTCAAAACTCTCGTTGAATGAAATGTCTTCGTCTTGCCAGAAGCCATCTCATGAATGCTTCTTAGGGGGTCGGAGCTTCAGCGACATCAAGCGCCTGGCCATCATTGGGCTCGGTAGACCCTGGGCTTCAGCCCAGGGCGCGAAGCGCCCCTGAGGAATCTCTCCCCCTCCTCACTGAATTCACCTATGAGACAAGCTCTAAAGCTCTTCCACCGTGAAATTCTCATTCGTGTAGATGCAGATTTCGCTCGCGATGCGCATCGCTTCCAGCGCCAGCTCTTTCGTCGTGAGTTTCGTGTGCTTCACCATGGCGCGCGCCGCGGCCAGCGCATACGGTCCGCCCGAGCCGATGGCGCATATGCCGTCGTCCGGCTCGATCACGTCGCCATTGCCCGAGAGCACAAACGTGGACTTGGCATCGGCCACGATCAGCAGCGCTTCCAGATGCCGAAGCGCGCGGTCTTTGCGCCACTCCTTGGCCAGTTCCACCGCCGCCTTCTGCAAATTCCCCGAATGTTCCTGGAGCTTCCCCTCGAACCGCTCGAAAAGCGAAAGCGCGTCCGCGGTTGATCCGGCAAACCCGGCAACCACCTTATCGTTGAACATCCGCCGCGTCTTCCGCGCGGTGTGCTTCAACACATGATCGCCCAGGGTCACTTGGCCATCGGCAACGAGCACCACCTTGTTCTCTTTCCGCACACACAGCACCGTCGTGCCGTGCATCTGCGGCTCCCCGGAGGCATGTCTCATCCTGTAAGTATACCGCGTTGGCTGATTCCGGTCATGGGAGCCGGGGCCGCGCCGCGCGCCTCGCTGCAGCTCAATTCGTGGGAATTTCGTGGAAGGACAAGATTTTGTACGTCAGTGGAGCTTGCGCGCCCGCGCTATTGACCAGGCAACTGTTGTAGACGATCCCACCTTGCGACGAACTCCGGCGGCTTCCACCACCTGCCCCGCTGAACGATGCGGCCCCCAGCGTCGAAAGCAGATTCCCGGAAGCATCGCGCGTTTGGGCGATCAACACCGCTCCATTGATTCCACCCATGCCCCTGCCCCGGTCGCTCCAAAGAAGATTGCCTTGCCCGATTACCAACACAATTCCGTACCACGTCGAGTCGGGATCGTACGTCAGCGTACCCGTCACCAACAGCAATCCGTAGCCGGTCTGGTTCCACCGTGTTAAGTTTAAATTTCCGTTCACTACCACGGTCATCGGGATTGGGTTCAAAGGGGGCCACGTCGGCAAATTACTCCCCGTTGCCGGTCCAGCTATCACAAGGTCGGCGCTCTTCGTGATGTCCTGCACCACCGCATCCAGTGTGGCCGGCGTCTGCCAGCTTTGCCGCAACGCATACGGCATGCTTGGGTTTGGGACGCTGGGAGTTGTTGGGCCATACGAACCCGGCGGAGGCCCGGAGAGCACCATCGGAGATCCTGGATAACTATTTTGATTGGACATGAGATTGATCGAGGAATAATCCAAAGGATTGGTGTACTCGATCGCCTCGACAGCAGCCTGTGGAGTTGTGTGACTGCAAGCATCCCGGCCATCCACCGCATAGTCGGGTGTTCCTGGGTCCTGATAAGATACGCCGTTGCCGTCCATCGTAACCGCAGCCGGAAAATTTGTGTTGAGCGGAACAATGGGTGGTAATGGCGGCGTGGGCGGGTCGACTTGAGTGCTGATCTGCGTAGACACAAGAAGCGGAGCAACCACATATTGCAGCAAGCGCCGGCTACCGTTTGGCAGGACTGCAAGGGATGTAATCTCCAAAACTTGCACCGCAGTTGGCGTCAGTGGAATTGAACTTGAAGGTAAAATCAAACTCGGCGCCGGGTTGACTCCAACAACCCGGGCCGGGTCATAGTACAAAGGCGTCGTCGTATCCAACACTCCGTCGCCGTTCACATCCAGATTCAGCGCCTTTTCCGTCACCGGATTGATCCGCACCCATTTGTAAACCGGTCCTGGCATGCTTGCAGTTTGAAAGGTCGAGTTAATCGTTAGAAAGTTCGCACCGCTCAGCGGCCACCCCATCTCTGTCAAATAATCCGTGTCGGGATAGTTCGCGGGGTTCGCGCTGGTCGGATCTACAGTCTCCCCGCTCGCCGGGTTCAGTATGTAGCGCACGTCGGTGACCTGCATCGCAGGCAAGACTCCTGACATGGGCATAAAACTTGGATTGGGACTGGTCGGACCGTCGAAGTAGTCGGGATTTTTCCATAACAAGCGTCCCCGCGCCTCTTCGAGCCCGGCCACAGCCGCGTAATAGGCGCTCGTGGATGTCCGGTAATTTCCTGCCAACGCGCTATCCGTCCCTTGTGAGACGATCATGGCAATAGCCACCACGCTGATGAGCATCAGGGCAAAAATGGCGATCAACAGGGCAGCGCCGCTCTCTCGCTGCCCGTTCTCCCGTTTGTAGCGCTCTTCCTTCATCTGTTCTCGCTTGCTCTCAATTGGAAGGGTTCAGCCGGTGTCCCCTGCCATTCAATTCGATCAGTTTTATCTGGCCTGTTTGCGCGTCGGGTTGTTGCGTCTCCACAATCAGCGTAATGTCCACGTCTCGAATGTTTTGGGGCGAATTGTAGGTCCCCGCATTCGGACAAGCAACGGTTCCCGCCGGTGTATCACACATATATTGAAAAATCGGCACGGGACTCCCCGTGAGAAACATCGTCGAATACGACGCCGTGATCTGCGAGAATTGGCCCGTGGCGTTGTTCATCACGTTGGTGAGAAATGGCACCATGACGCCGGGCGTCGAAGTCGGCACCGACGGATCGCCATCGGTCTTTGCAACCACGGCTCTGTATAACGTGGTTCCCTGAAGTTGATAACGAATCCAACTCACGACGGGTCCCGTTGGCGTTTGCAGGGTCGTCTCTAGAATCAGGTCAAAATCCCCCGGCGTCGTGCACGTTCCTCCGCCGCCAGTCCCGATGAAGCACGACGCCGACGAATATCCCGGGTACCACGCCACGGGGCTGACGGCATAGAGCGTTGAGTCCGGCAATTTAGAGAACAGACCGCCCGAAGGGAATCCCGCGTCATTCACATCCCGCGAGATCTGATCCACAGCCAGCCGCGCTTCCTGAAACGCGCCGGAAAGTTGCGTCTCGCTCGAGTATCGTTGTTGTGAAAGCTGCAGCAAACCGAACATTGCTCCACAAATGAGCAGAAACACCGCCATCGCCAGGAGCAGTTCGATCAGCGTGAATCCATTCCGATTGTCCGCCTGCCCGGTCACTCTTATTTCTCCACCATGGTGTCCAGCGTTATGGGATATGTCGGCGTTCTCATGCCTCGCCGGAAAACGCCGAGGATAATACGCCTTCCCGTCGTGACGTTGGTCTGCGGGTTCGTGAACGTCACCACAGCCCAGCGCACATCATAGCTTGCACCGAAAGGATCGTTCGGATCGGTGTACGTAAAGCTGTAGCCTCCGACCGGGTCTGCGGAAAAATCAATGAGCGGTGGACTGCCCGCAACCACGGGACTCCCTATAACCTGGCCCGGCTGTGTAGGATCTCCCAGACTGCAGGAGGTCGAAGGCGGACATAACACCCCCAAGGGATCCGTAAATGTCGGCGGAGGCGCAACCGGCACCACCAGGGTTTGCTCGCGCATGTATTCCAATTCTCTCTGTGTAAACACCAACGCCGTCCCGTCGCTCCGATTATTCGCGTTCAACAGCGCCGAAGCCGGCACAAGTTGCGCCACCGCCACCAGCCCCACCAGGATTATAGCCGTGGCGATGAGCATCTCCGTCAGCGTGAACCCACGCTCGGCATTCCCCGAATTGCGTCGTCTCTTCATGCCAAATCGTTTCATCGCACCTGCTGCCAGTATCCGGACGGATCCGCCGTCCAGATCTGGATGGAACCCGCCGGCATCAACAATACCGCTCGATAACCCGCCTCCGGCCCAATGGCGCTGCTCAAATAGAAAGCGTTGACGTTCGGCGGAGTCACCGCGCCTCGCGCATCAAACGTGATCACCGCACTAGTCGGAGACGGAGTTGCCGGCACCGTCCCGCTGACCGCCTGCGAAAGCAGCGTGGCCGTTTGCGGAACAGTTCCCGCATCCACCAAATTCCCCGATGATCCGAGCAGGATCATCTTGTCCCCGGTGCCCTGCGCGCCATTCCCGGCCCAGACGATTGTCATTGTCGGATCGCCAGCGTAGGGCTGGACCTGGCAGTTCACCTGCTTATTCAACCGAATGGCCTCGTACCGCGAAAGCCGCAGGATATCCGCCATCTGCGAAGCCGAGTTCGTCAGCAAATACGAATGGTAAGCCCGGAGGAACGACGGCACCCCGATGGCCATCAAAATCAGGGCAACGGCCAGCGTCACCACCAGCTCGGTCAAGCTGAACCCGTACTCTCTCCACGACGCGGATTGTGCGTCGAATATACCCCGTTTCATGCAATCCCATACCTTGCATCGCCCTGCGGTGCGAATTCCGGTTCTATTTTGGACTGGGACACCTAAATTAGCAGGATTCTGGCCACGTAGATAGCCGCTATCCTTCTGGATATTACTCAGCTATTTACACCCTTGGCGATACGTGCGGCCTCGCGCAGAGCGGCCCTGATTTCCCGGACTCGCAACGCCGGGTCACCGGCAGTCTACTTTTTGTCTGTCACTTTCCCCTTGGATTCTTTGTAGCGCCTCTCCAGTCCCTCTTTCGTGAAGAAATCCGCCGGGAGCTTGGGATTCGCTTTGCAGGAACCATAGAACGACTGGTAGGTTCGCCGGTCATTGTGCAGCCGGGTTACTTGCATGGGTATCTGGACGCCGTCATTCGCCTGGTAGTTCGTGAAAATCGTTACGTCCTCATCCATTTGGCCGGTATCCGCATCCTTGCTGGTCACCACGATGCGCGAAGGCAAGTGCGTGGCATGATCCAGGGCCAGGCGGATGGAACCTTCTTCACCGCGGTCCGTAATCTCCACCCAATCCACCTGCCACAAGTCCACGGTTGTGGTCCCCGTGTAGCGCAGGAACACATCCTGCTGATTCATTTTCAGGAGCAGCACGTTGCGATAATGGTTCTTCGCCGCCGCTTGAAAATCGGAGACGGTGCTGGCCGGCGCTTCGTTGACCCCGCTCTTATCCATCGTCCATCCTTCATTCCCGGAAAACACCTGGATAAATACGCCGCCCTTGACCGGAAGAATTCCGACAAACACTGCCAACAGGCCACCCTTCGTACTGTGGACCACATACTCGGTGCGGTTCTTGTCGGGAAAAAGCCAGTAGTTGTGGTAATTGGCGTCTCCGGCCCGGTCGCCATTATGATCGAATTGCGCCAGGCGCCCTGTGCAATCCAGTTCTTCGTAATCCCGGAATGCGGCGCCCCCCAGAGCATCAATCGCCTGCTGCACAAGCTGCTTCGCCTTCGCTGTGCTTTTCTCCGGATCCCATACATCCGGATTCTGCGCCGTCACGCCCGGTGCGAGCAGCACCAGGGCAAAGGCCACCCCCACGCAGGCTTTGACCAACTTCATCCGCACAATACCGAGCCTCCATTCACATTCAATATTTCGCCGGTCATGAAATTTGCCAGGTCCGAAGCGAGAAACAGGATCGGCCCCGCGACTTCTTCCGCCGTCCCCGGCCGCCCCATGGGAATCACGCTGGCCGCCATCTTTTGTCCCGCCTTCGTATCCAGCACGGGGTTCGACATGTCCGTGGCCACCCAGCCCGGTGCAACGCAGTTCACCAGAATCCCGTGGCGCGCCAGCTCCGTGGAGAGTCCCTTCGTCAGGCTGATGATCGCGCCCTTCGACGCTCCATAATGCGTGTGGAACGATTCGCCGCGTTGTCCCGCCGTCGAACTGATCGTTATAATCTTCCCCGATTTTTGCTTGATCATCTGCGGCACCGCAAAGTGAATCACCGAATAGACGCTCTTCAGATTGATGCGCATCATGTCGTCCCACTGTTTTTCAGTCATCTTCTCGATGGGCAAGTCTTCCACGTTCCACACGCCCGCGTTAGCCACCAGAATGTCCAGGCGTCCCAGCCGGGTGATCGCGTGCTCCACCAGTTTCTTGTTGTCCGCTTGCTTCCCCGCATCGGCCTTGAACGCCTCCACGCGCGTGCCATGCTTCGCGGCCTCCTGCTCCAACTGTTTTGCGGCTTCTTTGGCGGAGTTGTAGCTGAAAACGACATCCGCTCCAGCCTGGGCAAACAGCTTCACGGCTGCTGCCCCGATTCCCCGCGATCCTCCCGTTATCAATGCCGCCTTTCCTGCCAGTGAAATCATGATTCCCCCATTCTCAGATTCATAAATTCGGTGCGTGGTTGGCCTTGAGGTACCGTTTGCGACGACTACAGCGCCGGCGCAACGCCGCGCGCTGCCTGTGCCGCCGCCACAAACTCTTCAAAAAGTTTGCTCGCCAGGGCATCTCCCGGCATGCGCTCCGGGTGCCATTGCACCCCCACCACCCAATTCGCGTCGCCGGTCCATTCCACGCTTTCCACTATGCCGTCCTCTGCCTGGCCCGTGACCCTTAGATTGCGCCCGGGCTTTTCGATGGATTGGTGGTGCGAGCTGTTCACCACGGCGTGGGTCGAGCCCGCCAACCTGGCCAACTGGCTGTCCGCGCTAAAGCGCACTTCGTGCTGCGGATCTTTTGGCGGCTCGGGTACAACGTCCTTTTTGCGGTGCGGGATGCTGGTGTCGGTTTCGCTGCGTAGGTCCTGGATCAGCGTTCCGCCGAGATACACATTCAATAGCTGGCACCCGTAGCAAATCGCCAGCACTGGCTTCCGCGACTTTAACGCATGGCTCAGGATGGCTCGATCCGTGTGCTCCCGCGGCAGGTCGGCTGGCGCGGATTTGCCGTGATTCACGGCACCGTATTCGCCCGGCTCAACGTCGGCAGGGCTTCCGGGCAGGACAAAGCCATCCAGCCCCGGCAATTGCCCCCCCAAGATCTCCGGATGAGCCAGGGAGAGGAGAATCGGCTCGCCGCTAGCCTCGCTCACGGCTTCCAGGTAATACCGGATTTTCAGCAGGTTCCCCTCGGCTTCCTCCTGCGAAGTCCGCCAGGGGATGCCAATCCTCGGTCGGTTGGGGCCGCTGGGCATCATAGAATCCAGCATCGTAACATCCGGCGGGAAGGCCAGCAACCGGGCCCCCTGGGCGGGGAATGGCGTCAGGGTTCCGGCGAAACTGACCCTTGCGCGGAAGCGAGAAGGCTGGCGATTACCGCCTTGTTTTCACTGCGCCGGGGTGCTGTCGAGGATGGGATGGTCCCTTCCCAGAAGCGCCCGCCCCGGCTGGCCATCGAGGTCGAAAACGACCACTTCATTCTCTCCGGTGCGCAGCCAAGGGCCTGGGACGTACAGGGTCTTCTGGGGGCCAATACTCCAGATCCGGCCGAGGGGTTGGCCATTCAGCCAGACCGCGCCCTTTGTGAAAGCGCTGGTATCGAGAAAGGTGTCTGCGGGCGCATCGACGTGGAAAGTGGCGCGATAGAAGCAGGCGCCCTCGCACGAGGTGCGCGCAAACGGCAACTTCGAAGGTTCTGCCATAGGCAAAGGGTAGATGTCCCAACCGAGGAGCGGTTTGCCGGCGAGGCGGATTTGTTTGGTGATGCCCTTGCGTTCTCCGCGAAAAACAACATTAAAGTTGATCCGGCCAGTGTTTTCGACGAGGATGTCCAGCCGCGCGCCGGCAGGCGGCACCTTTAGCCCAAGGTGATTCTGCCCGCTCCGGCGATCGAGCGTGCCCGCCAGTTTGCCATCCAGATAAACCAGCGCATAGTCATGGAGTTCATCGAGGACGAGATCGCCTTCCGCAGTCCCGTCGAGATGTTTGCGATAGAGAATGTAGCCATAGGCTTGGTCCAGGTCTTCCATGCTCAGGACTTGTTCGGAATTGACCGGACGCGGAAGCACATTCCACAGGGAGACCGCTTCTTCCAGCTTGAAGTCTGGGATTTTCCCTACCGGTGGCGAAGTGGGCACCGCAGGCGGCGTGGTTCCCGTCGCCTTGGCGATGACGTCACGGAAGGTGAAGTATTTCGGCGTCGTTCTGCCACTTTCGTCGAGCGGGGCGTCGTAATCGTAGCTGGTGACATCCGGCTCGTAGTTCTTGCCATTGCTGTTGGCGCCATTCATCCAGCCGAAGCTGGTGCCGCCGTGAAACATGTACAAACTGACGGAATAGCCCTGGCGCAACATCCAGTCCAGATTGGCGGCCTCGTTGGCCGCGTTGGTCTTCCCGTGTTTGCCGCCCCAGTGATCGAACCAGCCGTCCCAGTACTCGCTGTTAAAGAACAGGCCGTTGGGGCGGATCTTTTTCAAAATGGCGAAACTTCTCTGTGCCGCCCCGGGATCAGAGCCGCCAAAGTTGATTCCGACGGGCAGGTCGGGAAGAGAGCCCGCGGCAATCTCCTCCGGTCCGTCGGCCGTATAAAACACGGATTGGGTGAACCCCGCATCCACCAGCATGCGGCGGGTTTGCTCCATGTAAACGTGATCATCGCCGAAGGAGCCGTATTCGTTTTCCACCTGGACCAGGATGATGGGGCCGCCTTTGCTGATCTGCAGCGGCGCGAGCTCCTCGCCGAGGCGCTTGAGCCAGCGGGCGGTGGGCTCAAGGAATTTCGCATCGCGGCTGCGGACGACGATGGAATGATCTTTCAGTAGCCAGGCAGGATACCCGCCGAACTCCCACTCCGCGCAGGCATAGGGGCCGGGGCGCAGGATGACGTATAAGCCTTCCTGCTGTGCTTCGCGAACGAACTCGGCGACGTCGTTGTTGCCGGAGAAATCGTACACGCCGGGCCGGGGCTCATGCGCGTTCCAGAAGACATAGGTGGTGACGGTGTTGAGTCCCATGGCCTTGGCCATGCGGAAACGGTTACGCCAGTAAGCGCGCGGGATGCGCGCGTAATGCATCTCACCGGAGATAATCTGAAAAGGTTTGCCGTTGAGAAGGAACTGGCCGTCGTGTACGGCGAAGCTTCCTGGCACGGCATGCTGCTGCGCCGCTGCGGGGGAGGAAAAGATTGTCAGGGATACAAAGAGGAAAAGGCACAGCCACCTGGTTTTCATGACCCCAGTTTGCACCTGTGATGGCGAGTTGCCAAGTTCTACGGTAGTGGGTCAGTTTCCGAGTAGCCGACAAACAGGGAGTCAGGTTGGCTTGGAGGTAGGGGTTGGGAAAGGCTTTGATGGAACTCAGCTCGTTAGCGGGCTATTTTTGAAAGTGTCACGAGTGCTCGCCTTCGCCCTAAGAGGTGCTTTGGATGGAGGGCGTTTGTATCAGCATCTTGCTCTGCTGGCGGCGGCCAGGGTGGTTGGGGTCGGTGAATTCGAGCAGTTCGATGGGCGCGCCGTTTTCGACTATGAACGCGACGCGGACGCCGTCGGATGGGCTGTTAGGAGGAATCAGGATTTCGCGGCCAGCAAGCTCGGAGGCGAGATCAGCCACTTCAAACGCGACGTGCGGAACGTGCCGGACGAGATCAGGGACCGCTGCGTCCGCTTCGAAACGCATCCACTCCACGCCGAATTCGCTTTTCTCGTGGCTGACGACAAAGACTTTCAGGTGTTTCAAGTGGGTCTCCCCAGGCTTCGCTTCGGTAGTGGGAATTCCGATGTGATGGTACCGGCGCATTGTTTTTCGCTCTCCGTGGAATTGGCACATATTCTACGCTATCGTTACCGCGTTTGAAACCGCGCCCTCGTGGCCGGACTTTTGAGGCACGAAGTCAATTGTACTTCACTGGTTTTGGCGCAAGTCAGATTCGGAATGGATGACGGGCAACTCGGAAACTGACGCAGTACCAGTTCTATGTGTGCTTCTTCCCTTCCGCACTCTTCGTTGCGGCGGTCGTGGGGCTTCCTTTCGAAGGATCCGGATTCGCCATCACTTTCGCGGCTTGCGCCGCCCGGAATTTCCGCAATGCTTCCCGGTACTCTGGATATTTGACTCCCAAAATCGCCGTCGCGAACAGCGCCGCGTTGATGGCTCCCGGTTTTCCGATCGCCAGTGTTCCCACGGGAATTCCTCCCGGCATCTGCACCATGGAAAGTAGCGAATCCAGCCCCTTCAACGACTGCGATTCCATCGGCACGCCCAGAACGGGCAGCAGTGTCTTGGCCGCGGTAACCCCCGGCAAGTGTGCCGCGCCGCCTGCGCCCGCGATAATTACGTGCAGCCCGCGTTGCTCCGCCGCTGCCGCGTACTCGAACAGCAAGTCCGGCGTGCGGTGTGCGGAGATAACCCGCGTCTCAAACGGCACCCCCAGCTCTTCCAGAGTTTTCGCGGCGTGCTCCATCGTCTCCCAATCCGACGTGGAGCCCATGATCACGCCCACGAGAACCTTCTGTTGCTTTTCTGCTTCACCACTTGCGCTGTTTTTCATGTGTCTCGGTTTCCGTCCTGATGCGTCCCTCTGTCTCAAAATAGAACGCCGGCCATCTGGCCGGCTTAGGATCGCGATAGATCCTTATTCTACGGACTTTTTCAGCCTGATGCGACTTTTCTGCGCTGCTTCCACGCCTGCCGCAACTGCCCCACCAGGTACAGCGATCCGGTGATGAACACCGCATCCTCGGGTTTTGCCTTTTCCAGCGCGGCTTCGAGCGCTCGCTCCGCTTCCGGATAAACGGTGTAACGCTCCGCGTGATGCCCCGCCATCCGGGCAAGCTGCGTGGCGCTGATCGCGCGCGGCGTCCGCGCCTCCGTGAACAGCACTTCGTACGCAAGCGGAAAAAGCGCGCCCGTGACCTCATCCACCGCCTTATCGCGCATCGCTCCAAACACCATGTACACCTTGCGGCCACGAAAATTCTCTTCCAGAAACGCCGCAAGTTCCTTTGCCGCCCCCGGATTGTGCGCTCCATCGAAATACACGTCCGGCCGCGTCCCAAATCGTTCAATCCGCCCCGGCCACTCTGTTGCGGCGATGCCGCTCACAATGTCTTCGTCGCTGATCCGGTAGCCGCGCTCCTGCAACAACCGTGTCGCCGCCACCGCATTCAGCGCATTCTGCAATTGGAACCGCCCGGGCAGGCCTGGCTCCAGCTCGTAGGTCCGGCCCGTTGCCATTTCCTCCACGGTCGCGCGCACACAGCCTTCTTCCACGCGCTGGACTTTCACCTGGAATGCTTCGCTCGTCTCCAATACGGCGCATTGCAGCTCCCGCGCCCGCGCCAGCAGCACTTCTCTTACTTCCGGCTGTTGCGCAGCAATCACAGCAGGCACCACAGGCTTCAGGATTCCCGCCTTTTCTGCGGCGATTTCCCGCAACGAATGCCCCAGGAAGTTTTCATGATCGAAATCAATGCGCGTGATGATGGAAACCACGGGCGTTACGATGTTCGTCGCGTCCAGCCGGCCACCCAGTCCCACCTCGACCACGCCAAAATCCACATGTTCCCGCGCAAAAATCTCAAAGGCCAGCGCCGTCACGCTCTCGAAATATGTCGGATGCGCTCGCAACTTCCCCTCGGCTAGCAATTCCTCGATTACGGCTTGCATCCGCGCAAACGTTTCCGCGAACATCGCATCGCTGACCTCTTCGCCGCCCACCCTTATGCGCTCATTGATGCGTTCCAGATGCGGCGAAGTGTTCAGCCCGGTCCGGAATCCCGCATCCCGCAAGATGGCTTCGAGGAACGCCGCCGTCGAGCCTTTGCCGTTCGTGCCCGCAATATGCGCTGTCGGATACGCGCGGTCGGGCCGGCCCAGGCGCTCCGCCAGCACGGTTATATTCTGCAGGTCGAATTTTGCGGCGGAAGCCTGTGTAGGCGCGGCCAATTCGCGGCCGAGAGATAGAAGATACCGGACCGCGTTCTCGTAATTCATTTCAGGAGATCAGCAGGTCGAGAGCGTTGGAGACGAAAGCCTTCATGTCTTTCCGGTGAACCACGGCATCCAGGAATCCATGCTCCAGCAGGAATTCCGAGCGTTGAAAGCCCTCCGGCAGCTTTTGCCGGATAGTCTGCTCAATCACGCGCGGCCCCGCGAATCCAATCAGCGCGCCGGGTTCCGCAATGTTCAGGTCGCCCAGCATCGCGAAACTCGCCGTCACGCCGCCCGTCGTCGGGTCCGTCAGCACTGAAATGTACGGCAGCTTTTCCTCGTCCAGGCGCGCCAATGCCGCGGACACCTTCACCAATTGCATCAGGCTGATCGTGCCTTCCATCATGCGCGCGCCGCCGGAACACGATACGATGACCAGAGGTTGCCGCGTTTCCATCGCCAGTTCAATCGCGCGCGTCACTTTCTCTCCAACCACCGCTCCCATCGACCCGCCGATAAATCCAAACTCCATGGCGCAGCACACCACCGGCCGGCCGTTCAATTGTCCCTCGGCCGTCCTGATGGCGTCGTTCATACCCAGCTTTTTCTGCGCATCCTTGATCCGTTTTGCGTACGGCTTGGTGTCCACAAACTTCAGCGGATCCGTCGAGACCATCCCCGCATCGTGCTCCGTCCAATTGCCGTCCAGCAACATGGCCAGCCGCTGCTTGGAACTCATCCGGAAATGGAATTGGCACTTCGGGCAGACGTGCAGGTTCTCTTCCAGGTCCTTCCGGAACACGATGGCCCGGCAGGACTCGCACTTCATCCACAACCCTTCCGTGCGCACGCGGCGCTCTTCCGGCGGTGTGGCCTGATCGATTGCCTTTTTGTCTCGCTTAAACCATGACATGGGAAAGTTTTCAGTCTTAAGTTTTAAGTTATCAGTTCTCTGTCAACTTCGCCAATTCTCCCTGAGCCCCCTGAGCTAGGGTCCGATTCAACCGGCATTGCTTAGAAACCCATCAACAGGCTGCGGGAGAAGTCTCTTTGCTTTAGGAGGCTGGGGCTTAAGCCCCAGCGTACAGCCCCCAGACGAACCGGCTTTAGCCCCTGAAGAAAGCCTCGCCCCGTATTCGCCGCATTCCGTCAAGCCGCTTCTGCGTCCAAGCGTCAATTCAAGAAAAGTCGCCCCGTGTAGCACCGCAAATTGGGATAAAAACCTGCAGCCAACTCGCGATACGAATTACTTAAAACTGAAAACTGACAACTTCAATAATCAATCCCTCGCTGTGCCAGTATACCCTTCGTATAAGGGTGTTTCACTTCTTTCATCTCCGTCACCAGGTCCGCTTCCTCCACCAGCAGCGCGTGGGCATTGCGTCCCGTGCAGATCACGTGGACCTGTTCTGGGCGTTTCTTCAGCGCCTCCACGACCTTTTCCGCGTCCAGCATCTTGTAGCTGATCGTGTAGTTGATCTCGTCCAGGATCACCAGGTCGTAGTTTCCGCTGTAAATCGCCGCGCGCCCCGCCTCCCAGCACTTCTCGGCCAGCCGAATATCTTCCGGGTCGGTCTCCGCGCTCCCGATCTTCACGAACCCCCGCCCCATCGGGCGTATTTCGAATTTGTCGTCGCCCAGCAGCTTCGCCGCGTCCAACTCGCCGTAATGCCACGAACCCTTGATGAACTGTACCATCAGCACGCGCAATCCCTGCCCCACCGCGCGAAATGCCGCGCCTAGGGCGCAGGTCGTCTTCCCCTTTCCCGGCCCCGTGTAAACAATCAGCAATCCCTTCTCATTCCCCATTCGTGCTCTTTCTTGCGTCCGCTTGCCGCGGTGAAGCTCTTCTCAGCCAACAGTCAATCTTTCTCGAAACAGGTTGTAGCGAGTTGCCGCTGCTGCTTTTCTCGCGCTCAGCCACCGGAGCAAGATCCACGCCTCGGCAATTCTCTCTCTTCTCAGTCTGGATAGTTGCTCCTCCCCAGTCAAGTTTGCGGGCAGCCCGTTAGTGGATCTGTCTCCGATTACCCGAGCTGACCAGGAGTTGGGCAGCAAGGGCGAAAAACTCCAGCCAAATCCTTTGTCCGCCGTTCCAGTTGGCCCAACAGGTCGAAAATATATTGTATGATTGCTTGGAATATTTGGTGCCCCGTTGGGTCTAGGTCGAAAGCTCTGCTTTGCTGTCCTTCTTTTACTGGTCTTGCCGGCTCGGGCTCTTTCCGCCAATTCCTGGAAAGGCATCGTGCATGACAAGCCGGGCCATGCCGTAGCCGAAGCCACGGTTTCACTGCAAGCAACATCGGGAATTCGCGTCTACTCCGCCAATACTTCAGCAAACGGGGAATTCTTTTTTGCGGACATTGCGGCGCAAAGCTACAGGGTCACCGTCAAGGTTAACGGCAAGACCTGGAACACCGTCGAACCGCTGGTGATTAAGGATGGCGGCGCGCTCGCCGCGGACCTCGAATTATCTGAGCATAATCAAACGCTGGTGGTAATGGCGCAAGCGAACCCCGCTTCTCCACAAGGCAGTGGCGGCGCGCATCTTTCGAGCGGTGAAGTCTCCAGCCTCCCCCTGAACGAGCGCGACTTTAGCAAGTTATTGCTTCTGGCCGCCGGCACGATGACGGACACGAACGGCGCGGCTAACTTCACGCAACAATTCACCGCCAATGGACAGCGTGGTGTGACCTCTGTTTTTGCCACGGATGGCGCGGACACCAGCGACCCCGAAATGGGCGGCGCCACCTTCGCCAACTTCAACGTGGACGCCATTCAGGAAGTGCAATCGAGCTCAGGAGTGATGCCCGCGGAGATCGGGCACGGCGCCGCGGGGTTCACCAATGTGATCACCAAATCCGGCACCAGCCAGATGCACGGTAGCGCTTTTGAGTTTGTGCGCAATGCGGCGTTTGACGCCCGGAATTATTTCGATCACGCAAGCGACGTTGATCCGCGGCGCCTGCCTCCATTCGCGCGCAACGAGTTTGGCGTTACCAACGGCGGGCCGGTGGTAATCCCCGGCATCTACGACGGCCGGGACAACACCTTTTACTTCGCGGAGTATCAGGGTTTCCGGCAAGTCCTCGGCACCACGCAGGTCCTCCCCGTGCCCACCGCTGCGGAACGTAACGGCATCGATACCACCACTTTTCCCGGCGACACTTTAACGGTTCCCGTGAACCCGGCCATTGCGCCGCTCCTGGCTCGCTACCCCCTCCCGAATGAGCCTAATGGCCCGTTCGGTGCGCGAACCTATGCCACCTCGTCAAAGGTTGTCACCAACACTGACCAGTTCTCCGTGCGCGTGGATCATCGAATTTCAGACCAGGCCACGCTCTTTACTCGATTCAGCCTCAATCAGGTGGATGGCCCAACCACGAATCCCGATCAAACCGCCATCGACCCAAGCTTTGCTGTGAATTTCTTTGACCACCAGCGCAATGCCGCCGTGCGCTACTCGCGCACAATTTCGCCGCATCTCAGCTTCACAGCAGCCTTTGGCTATATCCGCAGCACCCCCATTTCCCCCGCACAGAACCATAGCGATCCCGCGCTGGCGTACGGCGATGGCCTTTTCCAGGGTTTTAATACTGCCGATGGCTCGATTACCGGATCCTACGGGAATCTCTACCAGATCAAGCAGGACACGGCCTACACGCGAGGCTCACACAGTTTCAAATGGGGCGTCGAAATTCGGCTGAACAAGGACGCCACTATTTTTGGCACCAATCCCAATGGCGTTTATGTCTTCGGCGGGGGAACCGCGTATTCGCCGGTGCAGATTCTCTCTGCAAGCGGCTTGCATAATATCCAGCCGGGCGATCCGCTGCCCGACGCGCTCACCGGCCTGCTGACCGCGACGCCGTATTCCTATACGATCACCGCTGCGTCCAGCGTAACTCCCCAAGGCGACAAATTTGACGAAGCCGCTGTCCGGCGCGAGGCCTACAATTTTTATTTCCAGGATTCCTGGAAGATTTCACCCCGTTGCATCCTGAATTACGGTTTGCGGTATGAGGTGAACAGCCGCATCAAGGAAGCCAAACACCGCACTTCGATTGGCCAACCGATTGGCCCGGATGGCCAGCCGGTATCGTTTCGCACTCCCGGCGCCACGCAGATTTTTTTGTACAATCCGCAACCGGTTTATCCCATGGATTGGCGCGGGCTGGGCCCGCGTGTTTCCCTCGATTTCGCCGTCACCAAGCGCACCACCATCCACGCCGGCGGCGCCATTACCACGATTCTTCCCAACTTGTGGCAGGACAATTTCGTGACCGGAGGAATCCCCTTTGTCTTCCAACCGCTGGACACGGCTCTGCCCGGAATCCCCGTGCCCTTTCATAACACGGTTGTGCCCCTGGTGCTTCCACCGGCTTACACCACCAGCGGACAGCTTCTCTTCCCCACTGGCGACAGTTCCCGTGTGGCGGCCAACACGCAAATCGATCTTCAAAGATTTCAAAATGATCTCGAGGATTTGACTCCGGGGCACGAGGTTCAACTGTTGTCGACCGGGGTGATTTCGCGCAGTTTTCGGAACGGCTATATCGGAACCTATACCTTGGGCCTGGACCATGATTTTGGAGGCCTGAAGATGAGTGCCGCATACGTTGGAACCGCCGGCATACATCTGGCCAGTATGCTGGCGCCAAACGGTTATGCGGGCGCCGATCCGGCGTTCGCTCCCTTCACGCAATTCAATTCCGCAGGCAAGACCATCGGAGGCTTTGGGCCAGAGTTCCTGATGACCACGGGTTCCCATTCCAGCTATAACGCGCTCCAGACCAGCGTCACCGAGAACGCTTCACGAATCGGCTTGAGCTTTCAGGCCAGTTATACCTTTTCCAAATCGATCGATGACACGAGTTCGGCGATGCAATACCTGGCGCAGAATCCTGAGAATCCCGCGGCAGACCGAGGGCCATCCAGCTTTGATGTGACCCACGGTTTTTCGGTGAGCCTGATCCAGTCGCTGCCGTTTGACCGGGTGTCTTTCCTGAGGCCGCTGGGAAAATATGTCACGGGCGGGTGGCAGTTCCTGAACATTACTTCTCTGTCCAGCGGGCCGCCCTTCTCCGTCTACTCTGGAATTCAGCAAACCGGCGCTGGCGCCGGTGGAGCGGATCGCCCCGATCTTCTGTCAGAACCCGATTTTTCCACCAGCCGCGCGGAACGCGAAGACTATTTTGGACGAGGCGCCAACAACAGTTCGTTTTTCTACATTCCGATCAACGTGCCGGGAGGCACCGGCCCCAATCTCGGCCGCTTCGGTACCCTGGGCCGCGACACCTTTCGCGGACCCGGTTTTCATCAATTCGACGTTTCCTTGATCAAAAATACGCCCGTTGGACACAGGGGAAATGGCGAACTGGGCATCCTCCAGTTTCGCGCTGAATTTTTCAACGTTTTCAATATCGTCAATTTCGGGCTGCCTTCTAATATCGTTCGCGGCAGCGGCTTCGGGATTATCAGCCATACCGCCGGACCATCGCGTCAAATCCAGTTCTCGCTGAAACTGGTCTATTGATCTGGGCGTCTCGAAGGGGCCAACGAATCCTATCTCAGCTGCCGGGTCATGACGCTCACTTCTGCGAAGCAGGAGCAAACTGCGCAAACGTAATGAAATGCCCCGCAGGATCTTTCACCCCGATCTCCGTCGAGCCATAAAACGTCTTCCTCTCCGGCATGTACACTTCCGCGCGTTTCACCGCCGCCTTCACATCCTCCAAATTGTCCACCTGTAAATAGAGAAACGTCGGCCCCTTCCGCACATCCCCCGCAATCGCAGGCATATCCTTATCCACGCTAGCGTACGACTGGTACATCACCTCCACGCCGTCCTTCTCCAGAATGACAAATCCCAGTTTGTTCCCTTCCGGCACTTCGGCGGTTTTTGTGAACCCCAGCCCCTCGACCCAGAACGGCAACACCGGTTCAATCTCCTTCACAAAAAGGACGGGCGTAAGTTTCTTGACCATGGCTTTTTTCTCCTTTTCCGCGTGGCTGCATTTCTCTCGGGTTTGCGTCTCTCTTCGGGTGCCCCAAGTGCCTGTTTTTCACCCACGCTCCTGGGTTTGTAGCGGCCGCCTTCTGAGGCGGGCGCCTTTCAGACTCGAGAAACAAAGTCTGAGCGGGCTCCTATGCGATTCGTCAGGGCACGGCTTCACAGCTTGCGGAAAAAGTCGTTTCTTTAAGAGGCCGGGGCTTCAGCGCCGGCGTAAAACCCTTATAACCAATGGGCTTTAGCCCCTGAAGAGAGTCTTTCCGGTATTTTTCCGCAACCCGTTCAGCCGTGCCGCCTCTGCCGCGTTAGCCCTGCAGCTTTAGCCGCTGAGGGCTGCTTTCTGTTGCTCTCATAAAAACCTCTTGAGCGGAACCGCCGGAATGCGGTACATTTTGCGTTAGCTTATGGCGAAAGGAAAGCGAAATATAGAAAGGACTTCCATGTCTGCCAGCCGCCGTCTTCAGGACCTCATCTCTATTGGTCCCGCCATGCTGCGAGACTTTGATCAGCTCGGCATTCACTCCGTCCCTCAACTTGCCAAGCTAGATCCCAAGAAAATGTACGCACGCCTCGAACGGCTCACCGGTCAACGCCAGGACCCCTGCGTTCTGGATGTCTTTAAGGCGGCGGTGGCCCAGGCACGCAACCCGCGCCTGCCCGCGGAAAAATGCCAGTGGTGGTATTGGAGCCGGAAAAGAAAAGCCGCCGCCTCTTCGTAGGGGTCCAGCACCGCTGGACCCCATGTCCGCACGTTCGATCAATCTTGCGATTTTCTTCGGTTTTCCGGCGTCTACAGATTTAATGCCCCGGAATACACCAACCGCGCCTTTCCCGTGTCTCCCCGCTCAATGCGCCCGATTCGATAGAACTTCTCGCGTCGCCGCTTCAAATCCGCTTCCACTTCCTTGACGTGCGCGGACGGCACCACAACCACCATCCCCACGCCCATGTTGAACGATTGCAGCAATTCATCCGTCTCGATTTCACCCAGCTTCGCCAAGTATTTGAAGATCGGAGGAACCGGCCAAGCATCCAGATCAATGATGGCCTTTACCCCGCTGGGAAGTACGCGCGGAAGATTGCCCGGCAGCCCCCCACCGGTGATGTGTGCCAGCGCGGAAACCCACCCGCGCGCCAGAATCGTCTTCAGTACCGGCGCGTAGCATAGGTGCGGTCTCAGCAGTTCCGCTCCAATCTTGTTGCCCACTTCCGCGACATACGTGTCCGGCCTCTGCTTGGCAATTTCAAATACCAGTTTCCGCGCCAGCGAGTAGCCGTTCGTGTGCAATCCCGTCGATGGCAACGCCAGCAGCGTGTCCCCCGGCTTCACCGCTTTTCCGGTGAGCACTTTCTCCCGCTCCACAACACCGACGATAAATCCCGCCAGGTCGTACTCCCCTGGTTGATAGAATCCCGGCATCTCCGCCGTTTCTCCGCCAATCAGCGCGCAGCCCGCTTTCCGGCAGGAACGGCTCATGCCATCCACAAGCTGCTCCACCACGGTCGCATCCAGCTTCCCCATGGCCAGGTAATCCAGGAAAAACAGCGGCTCCGCTCCCTGAACCAGGATGTCGTTGATGCAGTGATTGACAAGGTCCCCGCCCACCGTCGAATGGACGCCCATCGCCATGGCGATCTTCAGCTTCGTCCCCACTCCATCCGCGCTGGACACCAACACTGGGTCCTTCCATTTCTTGATATCCAGCGCAAACAGCGCGCTGAATCCGCCGATCCCTCCCAGCACCGCAGGCGTAAACGTGCGGCTGGCTAGATGACGTATGCGCTGCTTCGCGTCATTGGCAACAGCTAGATTGACTCCGGCGTCGGCATATTTCATGGTCTGCCGCCTTAACCCTTTGATCGGTGACGCTACCTCTGACGGGGAAGTCTGCCGGCTCATTTCCTGCGGGGCGGGGGGCGGCCACGAGGGAAGAGTCACCCGTCACACACTGTGGGAGATCCCGCTTCTACTTCTGGAACTGGTCCGGTCATTGGCAGTGCCGGACCCCTACAGCTTAAAACAGATGGAACAGCCTGCGCCACCGCACTGTCCCGGGATGTATCACTGCATTGGCATACGCTTCAAATCTCGCCAGGATATCCCCGTTCCACGCATCCCGCGGCGCATCCAACGACATATAAATGATCACCGGCGTGCCGATGATGTTGTTGCGCGGGACACAGCCCCAGAAGCGGCTGTCTTCCGAATTCTCGCGGTTATCACCCATGGCGAAATAACAGTTCTCTGGCACCCTGTAGGGCAGCCCGCCGTACGCAACCTTGAGTTGGTCAGGCCGCGGCGCTTCGGAACGCCCCAGCGTGTAATTCTCCTCGAGCCTTTTTCCGTTGATCCACACCGCGCCGTCGTGCACATCCACGGTTTCCCCGGGCAGCCCGATCACGCGCTTCACATAGTCCGGCAAATCGGGAGCGAACGGGGGCTTGAAAATGATGATCTGCTGCCGATGCGGATCCCGCCACAGCGGCACGTGCCAATTCGTAAACGGCACCCCGGCATCGTAGCCCAGCCGGCTTATGATCAGGTGATCCCCGATCAGCAACGTGTCTTCCATCGAGCCCGATGGGATCACGCGCGCCTGCCCCAGCGTTCCATTGATCAGCATGAACGCCAGGATCACCCAGAACCAGGCGATGATCTCGCTCTTCACCTTCGCGCTCATCGGCACTTCCGCTTCCTTCGCGCTTCTCTTCTTGCTCTTGGTTGCGTCAGCTTTCACGTTGCACCGTCACCTCTTCGGCCAATTTCTTCGCGCCCGCGCCTTCACGCACTTCCAGTTGCACCAGGTCGGTCGGATAAACGCCCGTGTAGCACGAAGTGCAGAAGTCTCCCTTGGTGTCATTCACCGCCTGCTTCAGCCCCGCCATCGACAGGTATCCCAGCGAATCCGCGCCCAAATACTTGCGGATCTCTTCCGGCGAATTGGCCGAAGCAATCAATTCCTCGCGCGTGGGCGTATCCACGCCGTAATAGCACGGTGAAATCGTCGGCGGGCAACTGATGCGCATGTGTACTTCCGTCGCGCCCGCTTCCCGCACCATGCGCACAAGCTTTCTGCTGGTTGTGCCGCGCACGATCGAATCGTCCACCAGCACCACGCGCTTCCCTTTAATCAATTCGCGCACTGGATTCAGCTTCAGCTTCACTCCAAAATTCCGGATGGCCTGCGACGGCTCGATGAACGTGCGCCCGATGTAGTGATTCCGGATCAGCCCCATGCGGAACGGGATCTTCGATTCCAGCGCAAACCCGATCGCCGCCGGCACTCCCGAGTCCGGAATCGGCACGATCATATCCGCTTCCACCGGATGTTCCCGCGCCAGCAATCGCCCCAGCATCTCGCGCGATTCGTTCACCGAGCGGCCGAAAATAATGCTGTCCGGCCTCGAAAAATACACGTGCTCGAAAATGCAGTATTGGTGCGGCTTCGGCGGGCTGAAGTGGATGGACTCCAACCCCGATCGCGAAATCCGCAGCATCTCGCCCGGCTGAATTTCCCGCACGTATTGCGCGTTCAATAAATCGAAAGCGCACGTTTCCGACGCCACCAGCCACGCGTCCCCGTTTTCCGTGGACGGAATCCTTCCCAGTACCAGCGGCCGGAATCCCCGCGGATCTCTTACGGCGTAGAGTTCGTCCGGGGTCAGCACCAGCAGCGAATACGCGCCCTCCAGTTGGTTCAGCGCATCGCCCAGCGCCCCGGAAAAATTCCGCGCCTGCGAACGCGCGATCAGGTGCACGATCACTTCCGTGTCGCTGTTCGCCTGGAAAATCGATCCACGATGCTCCAGCTTCCGCCGCCATTCGCCCGCGTTCGTCAGGTTGCCGTTGTGCGCCACCGCGATCTTGCCCTTGCTGCAATCCACCAGGATCGGCTGCGCGTTCAGGAGCCCCTTGTCGCCCGCCGTCGAATACCGCGTGTGCCCGATCGCGCTCGTGCCCGGCAGCTTCGCCAGCACGCGCGGCTGAAAAATCTCTTCCACTTCGCCCATGGCCCTGTGCATGTTCAGGTCGCCACCCGAACTGGCCACAATCCCCGCCGATTCCTGGCCGCGATGCTGCAGCGCGTACAGCCCCAGATACGTCAGGTTCGCCGCTTCCGGGTGGCCGAACACGCCAAACACACCGCATTCGTCGTGAAAATGATCGTCCGCGTAGGCCAATTTAGTCTTCACGCCGGTCTCACCTTTGTTCGGAGCTCGGTCCTTACGGTCGGCGCCAATAACAGCATTAGAGCTACTATGAAAAAAATTGTGGGGGCCACCTCTGCCTCGTTAAATTGTCCTTTGTAGAGCCCAAACAACAGATGACGAGCGATTCCAAACGAGCACGCGACGATGACCGCGCTCACCGCCCAAGGGGCCCGCACTGCGACGCCCACGAATGCGAACACATTAACAAGCGAGAACGCGACGATCATAAACATCACACCCCAAGTCCCCCACGGAACCCTGAGGTGCCCAGAGAAATAACGAACTAGCAGTAATCCAATCACGCCAAAGCCAAGCACCCCGAAGTAGAAGAGGAGCCACCAGCGAGCTAGCTTTGCAGCGAGTAGTGAGTCCATTCCTAGCCCCGGTTCGTAATTGTTCGCTCGAGCGAGTTGGCCCAAATATCCTGCAGCGCAGCGACAGTGGCCGCAATCACTGCATGCCCCTTATATTCGATGCGCAGCGTATTGTCACCCGTCACTTTGCCGATTTCGTGCGCGCCCACCCCATATTGTCTCGCAGTATTCCGCAGAGCGGTAAGCTTTTCCGGTGAAACGGAAACCACCACGCGCGCCACGCGCTCGCCGAAGAGCGCGTACTCTGCACTCACGTCTTCCGGCACCGCCACACTCGCTCCGAGCCCCGCTGCTGCGAAGCACGATTCCGCCAGCGTAACCGCCAGCCCGCCGTCGCTCACGTCATGCGCCGATTGCAGCGTCCCTGCTTCGGCCAGGGTTACCAGGCAATCGATCACCCATTTCTCCGCGGCAAGTTCAATCGCCGGTGGTTCCCCGGCCACAATTCCGCCAATCGTCTTGGAATATTCAGAAGAAGAAAACTCCCGTTGCTTCCCGGCCCGCGGCGGAGCCTGGTGCGCCGCTTTTGAGGATGTGGATCCGTCGAGAAGCACGATCACATCCCCTTCCTTCCGCAACGCCACCTTCAAAACCTTCGACGCATCCTCCAGAATCCCCAACATCCCAATCACCGGCGTCGGATAAATCGATTTCCTCAGCGTCTCGTTATAAAAACTCACGTTCCCGCCGGTAATCGGCGTGCCCAGCGCCACACACGCCTCGCCCACTCCATCGACGGCCTGCGAAAATTGCCACATCACCTCTGGCTTCTCCGGGCTGCCAAAGTTCAAGCAATTCGTCGCCGCAATCGGCCGCGCCCCGCTGGCCGCCACATTCCGCGCCGCTTCGGCGACCGCGTGCATCGCGCCCAGCTTCGGATTCAGGAAGCTCCAGCGGCCATTGCCATCCGTCGCCAGCGCCAATGCCCGCTTCGTTTCCTTGATCCGCACCACCGCCGCGTCGCTCGCGCCCGGCCCCGCCAGCGTATTCGTCCGCACCATCGTGTCGTACTGCTCGGTGATCCAATGCTTCGACGCAATCGTCGGCGATGCCAGCAGTTTCTTGAAATTCTCCGTCAGCTCCGTCCCGTCCCCGGCGAAATGGAACCAGTCCAGTTCGCTCTCTTTCCGCGCCTTCGGCTCCGTGATCGGCCGGTTGTACACCGGCCCTTCCTCCGCCAGCGGGTGCGCCGGAATCTGCGCCACTACTTTGCCGTGGTTCTTCACCACCAGCAGCCCGCCGTCCTTCACTTCGCCCACCACCGTCGCGTCCAGTCCCCACTTCTTGAATACCGCCAGCACTTCCTGCTCGCGTCCGCGCTCCGCCACCAGCAGCATGCGCTCCTGCGATTCGCTCAGCATGATCTCGTACGGGCTCATCCCCGTCTCGCGCTGCGGCACCTTCGCCAGGTCAATCTCGATTCCCGTCGCCCCGCGCGACGCCATCTCGCACGTCGAGCACGTCAGCCCCGCCGCGCCCATGTCCTGAATCGCCACCACCGCGCCCGTTTTCATCGCCTCCAGGCACGCCTCCAGCAGCAGTTTCTCCATGAACGGGTCGCCCACCTGCACATTGGGCCGCTTCTGCTGCGATTCCTCCGTAAACTCCGCCGACGCCAGCAGCGAAGCGCCGTGAATGCCGTCGCGCCCCGTCTTCGCGCCCACATAAATCACGGGATTCCCGGTCCCCTTGGCCTTCGCAAAGAAGAGGTCTTCTTTCCGCGCAATCCCCAACGCCAGCGCATTCACCAGCGGATTCTGCGAATAGCAAGGCTCGAACGCCACTTCCCCGCCCACCGTCGGCACGCCAAAGCAATTTCCGTAACTTCCCACTCCGCGGATCACCCCATCCAAAATCCGCCGGTTCTTCGCCGCCTCTTCTTCGCTGGTTTTGCGGGTCGCGGCTTCAGTTGATCCTGAGCTACGAAGGGCCGCGACATTCCCGGTTCCCTTTGCGGCCTGGGCTTTATCCCCTGAAGCGGTAGCCGCCGCAATCTCCCCAAACCGCAGCGAATCCATCACCGCAATCGGCCGCGCTCCCATCGTGAAAATGTCGCGCAAAATTCCGCCAACGCCCGTCGTCGCTCCCTGAAACGGTTCCACAAAGCTCGGATGGTTGTGCGATTCGATCTTGAACGCCGCCACCAGCCCGTCGCCAATATCCACCACGCCGGCGTTTTCTCCCGGCCCCTGCACCACCAGCTTGCCGCGCGTCGGCAAGCGCTTCAAATGCACTTTGCTCGATTTGTACGAGCAGTGCTCGCTCCACATCACGCTGAAGATGCCCAGCTCCGTGATGTTCGGGTCGCGCCTCAGTATCTTCTGGATGCGCGCGTACTCTTCCCGCGTTACGCCATGTTCCGCCGCAATTTCCGGCGTCACCTTAATCTCCGTCTGTGCCGTCGCCATTTGTAGCCTTTTGTGAGTGTCGAAAACCGTGAGGGCAAGATGCCTCGTGCCCCCACGCCCCTAATCTTTGCCGTGCTTCACGCTGTCGCCTTTGCCGCGCCCATCAACGCTTCCACCATCGACTGGAAGACCACAATCCCATCTTCGGAATCGAGCGCACCTTCCATCGCCCGTTCCGGATGTGGCATCAACCCGGCCACGTTGCGCTCGCGGTTGCAAATCCCCGCAATATTGGCCATGGACCCGTTCGGATTCCCCGCCTTATCATCTAGCCCGTCCGGCGTCGTGTAGCGAAACAAAATCTGCCGGCTCCTCTCCAGCTCCGCCAGCGTTGCCGCGTCGCAGTTATAATTCCCGTCGCTGTGCGCAATCGGAATCTTCAGGATCTGGCCTTGCTTCGCCGCGCAAGTGAACGGGCTGTCCGTCTGCTCCACGCGAATGTGCACGTGCCGGCAGATGAATCGCAGCCCCGCATTTCGCATCATCGCTCCTGGCAGCAGCCCTGCCTCGCACAGAATCTGGAACCCGTTGCAGATGCCCAGCACCAGCCCCCCACTCTTCGCGAACTTCTCCACCGCATTCATCACCGGCGAAAAACGCGCGATCGCTCCCGTCCTCAGATAATCGCCGTAGGAAAATCCCCCGGGCAAAATGATCGCGTCGCATCCAACCAAGTCTTCGGATTGGTGCCAGATGAATTCCACCGGCTTCTGCAGCACGTGGCCGATGGCGTGAAACGCGTCGTGATCGCAATTGGACCCCGGAAAGACCACCACTCCAAATTTCACGATGTTCCTCCGGGTAGCATGAATGGAAAATCCAATTTTAGCACATCAGGTGGCCAGCACAGCCACAGTTGTAGCGCACGGCGAGCGTCACGCCTCGCCCCGCATGAGTGGAAACTCAGAGAATTCTCATCAGCTTTTCGCCGCAGGGACTCCGCCAGGATTCACGGCTGGATTCCCCGGTGCCTGTATCACGCCGTCCAGGCCGAGGACATTCACCAAACTGGAATTCGAGGGCACGATGTATTTCGTATTCTGCGCAAGTGTGTTGTTCAGAACTTCGAGGCGCCGCATCATTTCCGCGCGCTCTTTGAAATAGGTTTCGGCAGCGGTGGAGACCAGTTTGATGGCCTCTGCTTCCGCGTTGGCGCGGGTGATGCGGGCTTGCGCGTCGCCTTCGGCCTTCAAAATCTCAGATTGCTTTTTCCCCTCCGCCTGCAAAATCTGGCTCTGCTTGATGCCTTCCGCTTCCAGCACAGCGGCGCGCTTCTCGCGTTCCGCCTTCATCTGCCGGGACATCGCGTCGGTGATATCGCGAGGCGGTTCGATCTTCTGCACCTCCACGCGGGTCACCTTGCAGCCCCAGTTGTTGGTGGCTTCGTCCAGCACTTCGCGCAAATTCGTGTTGATCATGTCGCGCGCCACCAGCGTTTCGTCCAGCGTGCGATCCCCAATCAGGTTGCGCAGGTTGGTTTGCGCCAATGTCGTGCACGCATATCCGAAATCCTGCACTTCGTATTGCGACTTCACCGGATCGATCACCTTGTAGTACACCACCGCGTCCACTTCCACGGTCACATTGTCCTTCGTGATCAGCTTTTGCGGTGGCACCGTGATCACCTGCTCGCGCATATCCACCCGCACAATGTCGTCCACAAACGGCATGATGAACGTCAGCCCGGACTGCGCCATCGCGTGGTATTTCCCCAGCCGCGTGATCAACCCTTTTTCATACTGCTTCACCGTGCGCGCCGCTTTTGCCAGAGTCAGCAGCGCAAAAATTACTATGACGACCAGAAATACCATAATCCCAAAGCTAGGATCCATGTCTGCTCACCTCACCTTAAGTGTCACGCCTTCCACCGACTGCACTGCCACCACGGCTCCCGCTTCCCGCGCCGAATCCTCCACGCTAGCCAGTTCCGCGCGCCACACTTCATCGCCCAGCTTCACCATACCCGCTTCGCGAGGCGCAATTCGCTTCGTCACCACCCCGGTCTTACCCACCACCGCGTCAGCGTTGCTGGCGTGGTCCTTTACCGTCAACTTGGCCTTCAACCAGCGCCGGAATAACGCAACATACAGCAGTGCGAGCACCGCTGCCGCGAGCAACCCGATCTTGTCCGAATGCGCAATCAGGCCAATCGCCCCGCCCAGAGAGAGCGAACCGCCAATCAACGCCAGATCAAATCCCGTGATTGCTCCGAGTGCCAGTTCCGCGATCACGCACACCACGCCCCCGATGATCAATATCCAACTGACCCATGTGCCCACAGAGAGGCTCCTTCCCCATCAAGTTAGGCGGAAGATAACACCCCCATCGTACCTGTTCAATGACAGCGATTACACACCTAGGTTTGCAACGAACATGATGCCGCAGCCCTACCGCCGCGTGCCCGCCTTCTTGCGGCTCTTCTTCGAGGATTTTTTGCCGCTTCCACCCGCGGTCAGTTCACGCCGCTTCTTGCTTGCCCATCCTGGCTTGTTCACCTGCTTGCCGCGGGCTATCCCCAGCGCATCCGCCGGCACATTGTCCGTAATCGCGGAGCTTGCCGCCACGTACGCCCCATCGCCGATCTTCACCGGCGCAATCAACACGGAATCGCTCCCGATGAACACGCGGTTCCCGATCGTCGTCGGGTACTTCGCGAAGCCGTCGTAATTGCACGTGATCGTTCCCGCGCCGATGTTCGATTTCGTCCCGATCTTCGTATCGCCAATGTAGGAGAGGTGCGGCACCTTGCTGCCTTCGCCGATCACGCTCTTCTTCAACTCCACGAAATTCCCGATTCGCGCGCCTTTCTTCACGTGGCTCTCCGGCCGCAGCCGCGCGAAAGGGCCTGCAATCACTTCGGATTCGATCCGGCTCTTCGTTATCACGCAGTGCGGCTCAATCGTCACGTCGTCGCCGAGCATGGCATCGAGCAGCACGCTGCCCGTCTTGATCGTGCAGCGCGCCCCTATCTTCGTCTTTCCCAGCAATTGCACGCATGGCTCGATCACGCTGTCTTCACCCGCGGTCACCTCCGGATCAATCAGCACCGTTTCCGGCAATTGAATCGTTACGCCATTGTTCATCAGCTCGTCGCGCTTCCATTCGCGGAACGTCCGGTCCACTCCCGCCAGGTCCGCGCGTGTATTGCAGCCCAGCGCCTCTCGCGCATCCGGCGCAATTTCCGCCAGCACCGTCTCCCCGTTCGCGTTCAACACGCCAATGGCATCGGTCAGGTAAATCTCGCCGTGTTTGTTATTGGGCTTCACCTGCGCCAGCGCCGGCCACAGCTTCGCCACGGTAAAGCAATAGATGCTCGAATTGATTTCGTTCAGTTCGCGCTGTTCCGCGGTCAGTTGCAATTCCTCGATAATCGCCGCCACCGTGTCCCCGGATTTCCTCAAAATCCGCCCGTAGCCCGAAGGATCGGCCAGCACCGCCGTCAGTATCGTCGCCGCCGCTTCCGCTTTTTTGTGCTTGTGGATCAGCGCTCGCAGCGTCTCCGTTCGCACCAGCGGCGCATCGCCCGGCAGCACCACCACGTATTTCGCGTTGCCGATGGCCCGTTTCGCCACCAGGAGCGCGTGGCCCGTGCCCTTCTGCGGTTGCTGGACCACGGTTTCCACTTCGTACGGCGCAACAACTTCTGCCACTTTTTCCGCCTCGTAGCCGATCACCGCGATTGTTTTTTTCGCGCCCAGTGGCTCGCACGAACGCACCACGTGCTCCACCAGCGCGCGCCCCCCGGCGTGGTGCAGCACCTTCGCCAGGCTGGACTTCAGCCGCGTGCCTTTGCCCGCGGCCAGGATCAGGATTGCAGCATCGTTGTTGGCCATAGCGTGAGCATTGTCGCGTGGAATGGCCACTTTTGACAATGCGGAGATTTATCTTGATTTTAGCTGGCTTAATCGGCGGCAGAGGCCGGCACGGCTTCTTGCGCGTTCTCTTCCATCCGCGCGGCTTCCCAATGCCGCGTGGTCACCTCCCAGGCAGACGGGTCAGCCAGCAACCTGCTGACCAACTGGGTATGCAAGGAATGGCCTGCCTTCCTCGCTTCCACGCGCCCTAATAGCGGTAGCCCCACCAACGCCAGGTCGCCAATCAGGTCCAGGGCCTTGTGCCTCCCGAACTCGTCGGGGAACCGTAGCGGCCCGTTCAAAACACTATCCTTTGTCAGCACGATCGCGTTTTCCATCGAACCCCCGCGGATCAGCCCCATGGCCCGCAGGGGTTCGATGTCGCTCTCAAAACAGAACGTCCGCGCCCGCGAAAGCACCTTCCGGAAGCTCTCCGCGTTCACCACCATGTCCACTTCCTGCTGGCCCACCAGCGGATGCGGGAAATCCACGTAGCACCGCACCCGGAATTCGTTCGCCGGAGAAATCCCGATCCGCCGCCCGTCTTCAATTACCTCGACCGGCTTCACCACCTTCAAGTACCGCCGCCTCCGCCGCAGCCGCCGTATCCCTGCCTGATCGATCAGCCGCATGAACGGCTCCGCCGACCCGTCTAGAATCGGCACCTCGATCGCATCAATATCAATAAAAACGTTGTCGATTCCGCATGAATAGATGGCCGCCAGAAGATGCTCGGTAGTCGAGAGCAGCACGCCCTGTTTCATCAAACTTGTCGCGTAGCTCACGCGCGCCACATTCCGCCCGTGCGCCTCAATCGGGAACTCGTCCAGGTCCACTCGCCGGAACACGATTCCGGTATCCGCAGGCGCAGGCACCAGCCGCACTCTTCCTTGCACCCCGGTGTGGAGTCCAATGCCATGGGTCTCTGCTGGTCGCTGAATCGTGGTTTGAAACATTCTGGAATTTCTAACGATAGCACACTGCAGGCGAATTTCACCTCTCTTTGTGCTTTACTATCAACTGTTTAGATACCTTAAGAGGTAGGTGCTCCTTTTCTTGTGTGTCAATAATACAACAATACCAAGCGTCTGCGTGTCTTTGGCGCAACCCTTTCCCTTCTTCCCCATCCAACTACCACTTATCCAACTCTCCAGGCCTCGCGTCTCATCTCAATGTTATACTTAGAGTTTATTTTCGCCCAAGGTGGTGCCGGATGAATCGCTTCACGCGTTACGCTATTATCGCCGTTTCCGTCCTCATTATCGGTTGGGTGGGGTTCGGGAAGGTGCTTGGCCGTAGCGCCAATGATAATACGTACAAATCGCTGATCGTCTATAGCGAAGTCCTGCAGAAGATCCAGCAGGATTACGTGGACGAGCCCGACATGCACCTCGTCACCGCGGGTTCTCTCCACGGCCTCCTCGAGTCGCTCGATTCCGAATCCAGCTACCTTACCCCGCGCGAGTACACCGAATACAAGCAGAAATCCTCCAGTACCGCCATCGGCGAAACCGGTCTCAACCTCAGCAAGCGCTTCGGCTACATCATCGTCACTTCTGTTCTCCCCGATACCTCCGCTGAAAAGGCCGGCCTGCATAGCGGGGACATCCTCGAATCCATCGCTGGCTTTACCACTCGCGAAATGTCCGTTGGCCAGGCCAAGAATCTTCTGGCGGGTCAGCCGGGAACTGGCGTGAAGGTCGGCGTCATCCGCCGCGGAAAGACCGATCCTGAAGAAGTCGAGGTGGTCCGGGAGAAACTCTCCACCCCGAGGTTGATCGCACAGCGCGTTGACAACGAAACCCTTGCCTTGCGTTTCCCTACGCTGGACCCCGGTCGTGCCGATGAAGTTCGTACGCGCTTGATGGACGCCCAGAAGCAGGGCGTCAACCGCGTCATCCTGGACTTGCGCGAGTGTGGCCGTGGCCCTGTCTCTGAAGCCATCGCCATCGCGCGCTTGTTTGTTCCTTCCGGCCAACTCGTCGCCCTTCGCGGCCAGACCGTTCCCGCACAGATCTTTTCCGCGGATGCCAGCAAGGTTGTCTGGAAAGGGCCCGTTTCCATCCTGATGGACGGCACGACAACAGGCGCTGCCGAAGTCCTCGCCGCCTCTCTCGCCAATACCAAGCGGGGCGATCTGGTGGGCGACCGCACGTTTGGTCTCGCCTCGGAACAAAAACTCATCCCCTTGGATGACGGCGCGGCCCTGTTCCTCACCGTCGCCAATTATTACAACGCCGATGGCAAATCCATCCTCGAAGAAGGTGTCACGCCCACGGAGGTTGTGCGCGCCTCTGCCGCAGCCGCCGACGATTCCGACGATGGCGAAGACGTAACCATTACCCCCGGCACACCCAAGGATTCCACCATCGGTCCGCGTCCCCTTTCTTCCGATGATCCCGTTCTTCGCAAGGCCCTCGAACTCCTGAAGAGTCCGGTGAAGAAGGCCGCTTAGTCCTCTCGTGTCCTACTTCTTCGTGGGCGCGCGGAAACACCCTCGGGTCCCCGTAACACTTCTTCTGCTCGCTCTATTTGCTTGCCTCGCCGCTTGTGACAATCCCAAGTCGGCCGGGAATCTCCGTTCCAAAGCGCGCGATGCGGCTAAGGGACACGCCACGCCGCATCCTCAATCCTCTGTGCGCGCCGGTGCTCCTCGTCTCGCCATCATTCTCGACGACCTCGGCACCGATCGCTCTGTTGCCGACTCCGTCTTCGCTCTTCCTTACCCTCTCACTCTTTCCTTCCTCCCCTATCACACCAATTCCCGCGAGATCGCGGAAGAAGCCCACCGCCGCGGTTACCAGGTCATGCTGCATCTGCCCATGCAATCCCTCGGCAATGACATGCCCGAAGCGCAGCAACTTCACTCCGGAATGACCTCGTCCCAGATTTCCGATGTCGTGGACGGCATGCTGCAAAACGTCCCCTACGCCGTCGGTGTCAACAACCATCAGGGTTCCCTAGCTACCACCGATGGCCCGCTGATGGCCGATCTCATGGCCATTTTGCGCGAGCATAATCTGTTCTTCATTGACAGCCGCACCACCGCCGCCACCCTCGCCTATGACGCCGCGCAAAACGCCCGCGTGCCCTGCGCCTACCGTAATGTTCCTTTTCTGGATGATGTAGAGGAGGTCTCGGCGATTCGCAAGCAACTGCAACTCGCCCTGCGCGAAGCACAGGAAAAGGGCGAGGCCATCGCCATCGGCCATCCCCATCCGGAAACGCTTCGCGCTCTAAGCGAGTTCCTGCCCCAGGCGGAAGCTCAGGGCGTCCGCCTCGTTCACGCCTCGGACCTGGTCCATTGAGTCAAAAGGTTTGTCATTCCGACCGGAGGGACGGCGCCTTCGGCCGTCACGGAGTGGAGGAATCGCGCTCCAGATTCAGATGTTATATGGAACTAATTATCGGGAGAAGTAATCCCGCCGGACTTTTGAGTCTCTCTCTTCGGGAACAGCCACATCACCACCAAAAACTGCAGCCCCATCGTCACGAAGCAGAACACGCTTCCTTCGGGCCCCACCGACGCGCCTGTCAGCCACTTCGGCCCATGCAGCAGTGCGTTCGAGAGATGTCCTTGCATCACCACACCGCTATTCGGCACCGAATACAGGAACGTCTCTCCCCAGTCAAAGCTCGCGTGCAGTCCCACCGCATACCAGAGATTCCCTGTCCGCCGCAGCGTGAAGCAAAAGAACAATCCCACCAGCACTACGCTCGCCGCGCCAACCCAACCTTCTCCGGGATTTCCCAGATGCACCGCGCCAAACCCGACCGACAGCAGAATCGCCGCTGGCCAGAACCCAATTCCGTCTCCCAGCGTGAATTGCGTGTACCCGCGGAAGAAAAACTCCTCGAAAAATCCCACAAAGGTGAACAGCACCAGGTGGATCAGTCCCCATCGCAAGATCTCGTTTCCATGCAGAGCGAAACTCCCGAATGAATAGCCGCCGAACGCCGCAATCAATCCAATCAGTACCGAAATCTCCGCCAGCCCGAACAAGGACCCCAGCCAAAATTTGCCGCCGAACAACTGCTGCGCCGGTAGCCCGTAATCTCCCAGCGAGTGCCGTTCCATCCTCGACATCACCACCGCGGCGCCGAACACCACCGCAAATCCGACCAATTCCTGCAGGATCATCGCGGATACGGTTGGGACGCCGCGCGGCTGCCCAAAAATGCGCACCACCAGGAGTGTAATCGCCGCTGCCAGTGCGCCGACAATCAGTAAGTAGATCGCCAGCCGCCAGCCCGACCGCAGTCCACCTTCGCCGAAGAACACAACATTTCGTCGTTTGGGTGGTTCGCTCAGCACGGGAATGTCTCCGACCTGTCCTTCGATTGGCTTTCCCTCGTCCATGTGTGCTCCTTGGAAATGCTCCGCCGCGCCCCAAAGCCTCAATGCCGAAAATCGATTGAAGATGGCTTATGGTATAAGTAGCTCCTCTTGTTACGACCAAGCCCTCAGCAATGTTTCCAGGCGGGCCCCACAAACTACCTTACTCATGCTATAACCAGCCTGGGACATAACACTGGTTACGACGAACCACGTCTCTTCGAGGTCCTCCATGGCTCCTACATACACCCATCCCCACCTTATCGCCGGCCGCCTCGCCCTCGATTTCGCCAATACCACTCCCGCCGCACATGACCTCTCCTGGGACGAGTTCGTTTCCTTCCTCGTCAACGCCCGCGTCGTCACCCCCGAACGCGCGACCCGCCTTTTTCCCTTGCTCCACACCGAGCCGCAAGCCGTGGACGCCGTTCTCCTGAAAGTCCTTCGTTTACGCGAATCCATCCGCGCCATCTTCGCTTCCCTCGTGGAGAAGAAGCCCTTCCCCAAAAGCTGGGTCGAGCCCATTAACGATCTGCTTCGTCTCACCGAAGGCCACGACGAGCTTGTTCCGCGCGCCGAAGGCTGGCGGCTGGAATTCATTGCCCGGGAAGGCGGCCTCGAATGGCTCTTGGCCGCCATTGCGCGTTCCGCCGCCGAACTGATCGTCGAAGGCCCCAACGCGCCTGTCCGCCTTTGCGCCAACCCCGCGTGCCGCCTTTTCTTCTATGACGACTCGCGCACCCACCGCCGCCGCTGGTGCTCCATGGCCGTTTGCGGCAATCGCCATAAGGTCGCCTCTTTCCTCCGCCGCCACACCGCCCGCCGCCGCGAATCCTGACCAATCGCCGCCGGCTTCCTTTTGCCCGTTGCCTGATTCGCTCCCACTCCCTCTTCCCCATTGAGCCATGAATCCCATAGTCGTATCCTATCGAGGAAGCCTCCATCTGGAAGCTGGAAGAGGTTCCCATGCGACACACTACAATGGTGCGGACTATCGCCCTTATCCTGCCGCTTGCTTGTTCCTTCGCCTTGCCTCTGGCGGCGCAGGATTCTCAAGACACTTCTGTCGCCGAAGCCGCGCGCCGCTCTCGCGAACAGAAAAAGGCTTCCGCCAAGCCCGCTCCCATCATCACCGATGACATCCTGACCCCTGCGCCAACTTCGGCACCTGCAGCCACGCCAGCCGCTGCTCCTGCTCCCGGCGCCGCGGCGGGAGTTGCCGCTCCTGCTGGCAGCAACGCCTCTGACCAGAATGAACCCTCCGCTGCCGATGCGGCGGAAAAAAAGAAGAAAGATGTGGAGGCTTTGAAGCAAGAGGTCGCCGCATTGCAGGGTGAAGTGGATCTTGCCCAGCGCTCTCTTTCTCTCGATCAGGACGCTTTCTATTCCAAACCCGACTCTTCCAATGACAAGGACGGCAAAGCCAAACTTGACGACGAACAGGCCGACCTCAAGCAGAAGCAGGACGATCTCGCCCAACTGAAAGCCAAGCTCGCTGGCCTTGGCGCCGCGGAAGAGCCCAAGACCTCAACTCCTCCTGCCAAGCCCTGACCGCCCCCGCGCATCCGCGTCAGCCCAAGCGAAGTTCCGTCATTCCGCTTGCCCCGAGTTGCAAGGAGAGCGGAGTCTGCGCAGCAAACCACTCTTCTCCATCGCGCGCCTTTTGTGCATGAATCCCTCTTGTGGCACAGTCACTCCTGACTGTGCTCTTGGGCCTTTCCTTGTAGGACCCGCCCCACTGTTTACCCTGAACCTCGAAGGGCGTGCCCGCCGTGGCAGAGACGCACTCTTCTCCATCGCGCGCCTTTTGTGCATGAATCCCTCTTGTGGCACAGTCACTCCTGACTGTGCTCTTGGGCCTTTCCTTGTAGGACCCCCCCCACTGTTTACCCTGAACCTCGAAGGGCCTGCCCGCCGTGGCAGAGACGCGCTCTTCTTCATCGCACGCCTTTTGTGCGAGGAATATCTCTTGCCTTTCTTCCTTCCGTTATTCCGCTTGCCTCGTTTGCTCTGCGAATCGACCCTTTCGCGCTCCACTTCGACTCCCTCTTTTCTTTTCCACAGCTTTGCAACGCTACCCCTATATCTTGTGGCTCTTTTTCATTGACACCATATTGCTCCCGCGTAACAATCACTCCCGTTCGTACTGTTCGCCCGCGAATTCTTTCGGTCATCCGGGGGAGCTCACCTCCGCTCGTGAGCTGGCTGGCCGCTGGGGGAGTGCATTATGGCCTTCATGCCGGGCTCTACTGTGCAGTGCATTAATCCACTGTGCCAAAACCGGGGTCACTGGCTGCGCGCCGATCTTGCTTCTTCCGAGCACTGTCCCGCGTGCGGCGAATCTCTCCGCCACGTTCCTCCGCCCCTCATGCCCCGCCCCCGTTTTCGCCCCAGGCCCCTCGCGCCCCGTCCCTCTCTCCGCCCGCGCTAGCCCCGGCACGCCAAGAGGGTACCGCGCCAGTCGCGTCTGTCAGCGCGCGCACGCCGCCATGCCTTTGCACATTTTTCAGGCACCGGGCCATCTAAACATGGCGCTCCGTCCCAATCGCTTTGCAATTTGCCAGAGATTTGGCGCGTTTTTTTCTGGCCTTCCCGCCAACGTTCCTGCTACAAACTCTTTTATGAAAGTCCTTTTCATCGGTGGGACCGGGATCATCAGCACAGCATGTAGGAAGCTCATGCTTATCCGGTTGTTTCAGCAAGCCCCAATTAGTAGTATATGGGCATGCCGCGCCCAGCGTTTGCGAAAACCTTACGCGAGTTCCAGTCGATGTTCTCTACCGAAGAAGCTTGCCAGAAGTA